>FWPU01001436.1_pt1 | contig 71114 bp, 64 predicted proteins | sample 2228361 | NCBI WGS metagenome assembly FWPU01 (sample SAMEA103939777, study PRJEB20133) | metagenome | reverse complement strand
TTCCCAAAGACAGGCTGGAGTTACTCGAGTGTGTTTACACTTATAATCCCGATATTGTAATCCTGAGCGAGACCGATTTGCTTGACTCCCACGGTTCAGAAATTTTGCAGCTAATACTTCAAAAAGCCGTCCAAACCAAGTTCTTGTTGATAATAAAGGCTTACGATGAGGACAAGGAACTGGCCTGGCTCAAGGCCGGGGTGAAAGGTTTCTTGACTGCAAACACCGGCAACGCCGATTTTATAAAGTGCATCAGAGCTGTAAAGCGCGGTGAGTTGTGGGTCAGGAGAAAACTGTTGGAGAAGTACATAGAGCATCTGTCGATAATGCTGAACTTGTCCAGAAAAGACGATTCGCAAGCTCCGTCTCTTCCCAGTTTCAGCAGGAGGGAGATGGATGTGTTTATCATGGTCGGGAGGAATTACCGGAATAAAGAGATAGCGGAGAAGCTATCTATTAGTGAGAAAACGGTCAAGCATTACGTAGCCAGAATCTTTCGAAAACTTAACGTGAAAACAAGAAAAGATATCAGACGATATCTGAGTTTGGCCGTTTAACCGCAGTAGCAGACTAATTCAACAAATTAACGTATACGGATTTTGTCTGCCGAATCACTAGTAATACTGTTCATCCTGAATAGTGAGTTGCTCCCCAATTAAATCAGAGAACAATCGAGGGGCAACTCTATACGTTTTAAATTCATACTTCGATTAAACTCAGTATGAGCGGATGCATGCATCCGCCTGAGCAGATCTTTAGTATAACCATTCGATAACCTCTTTCGTCGCGAGCCCGGCCAGAGGTCTCATAGACGATCACCATCTTCTTTTGGCCATGAAGCAATCTCTTATTTGGGACAGATCTGTTAACCTCTATAAGTTATCCGATAGATTATTCCACCCCGATCATCGGATAGGTAAAGGCTCCCGTCGGGGCCGACTATTACATCTACAGGGCGCCCATCTGCCTTTTGTCCCCTGAGCCATCCGATAGCAAAATCCTCTATACCGGCCGGCTTACCGTCTTCTATTTTAACCCGTACCACCTTATATCCGGTGGGTACAGAGCGGTTCCACGAGCCGTGAAACGCCACGAACAAATCTCCCCGGTATTCTTGGGGAAACATATTACCGGTGTAGAATGCCAGACCGAGCGGCGCTGAATGGGCCTGCATCTCGAAGATGGGTGGTATGGTTCTTTCACAGAATTCCCCACTTCCGTATTCCGGGTCAGGAATTTTGTTGCCGTAGCACTGGGGCCAGCCGTAGTTTCCCCCCTCCTCAACTATGTTTATCTCTTCGGGGGGCAGGTTGTCCCCAAGCCAGTCTCTTCCGTTGTCCGTAGTCCACATCTTTTTGCTCTCCGGATGCCAGGTGATACCCACCGAGTTTCTCAACCCCCGGGCATAGATTTTTCCGTCACTTCCATCCGGGTTAAATTGAAGTATAGCCGCCCGTCTTTGGTCTTTTTCCCGGCAGACATTACAGGACGAGCCTACAGAAACGTACATTTTTCCGTCGGGGCCAACCCTCACTGTCCTGGTAAAATGGCCACCGGTGGGAAGGTTAGGGACGATTATCTCTTTTTCGCCTGGTGCGGTGTTAAATTGGTCATACTTAAAGCGCGCGATTTGGTGCGTCTCACCTACGTAGAGATAGCCTTCATGAAAGTCTATGCCGTGCGGCCTCTTTAGCCCCTTGACAAACGTTATTACCTTATCCGCCTTTCCGTCCTTATCCCTATCCGGAAGCGCCACCACCTTTCCGCTATCTAGTGCTGTCACGAATAACACGCCCTCCGGGCTTAGAGCCATGAATCTCGGCGCTTCTAATCCTGAGGCAAAAATCTCTATCTTAAATCCCTCCGGCAGATTAACATTATCGACCGAGGAAAAGGTTTTTTCGGTATAGAAATAAAAAGAGAAAATCTGTAGTGTAAAGAACATAAAGACTTGCATAATTAGCTGACCTCCAAAGCCTATATTATTTTTTAGTATGCATGGGCAAATAAAGTCACAAAGATTCTAAGACGATTAATTACAAACTAAAATTTTTGGCTTTTGCATCCTTTTTAGGCTAATAAATCGGATTGTTTAAGGACCTTTCTTTCTATACCCATCAGGAACTCGGCATCGAATGCTCCATTTAGCATGTTAGATTCATTAGAAAAGACGCCGTGGACCTCTCTATCAAATACTCTACTGAAGGCATTTATGACGCCGGTCTCAACTTTCATAATGTCTAAGTCTTCCTTTTCCCCGGTCATTTCTTTCATAGAGGTTACACTCACCCCCTCAATCCCACAGGGGACTATCATTTGAAAATAGGATAAATCGGTATTCACGTTCAATGCGAACCCGTGATAGGTAATCCATCTCTTAATGCCCACTCCTATCGAGGCGATTTTTTTTTCTGATGTCCAAACTCCAGCGAGGCCCTTCCTCCTTTCCGCAGATATATCAAAATCTTGAAGTGCCAGGATAATCATCTCTTCGAGTTTACGGAGATACTTATGAACGTCTCGGTTAAGTTTATTTAAATCCAAGATTGGGTATCCCACTAATTGTCCCGGGCCGTGATAGGTTATGTCGCCGCCCCGGCTTATTACTTCGAAGTGGATGCCCTTTTTCTTTAATTCTTCCTGGGTTATTAAAAGATGCTCTGACTTCTTATTTCTTCCGACCGTAAAAGTGTGAGGGTGCTGGAGAAGCAAGAGCACATCCTCTATCTCTTGATTCATTCTCTTTTCGAGCAGGTAAAGCTGAAGCTCAAGCGCCTTTTGATAGTCGACTATTCCAAGTCTGTAAACATTGAAGCCGTCCATGTCTTTATATTATACCCATAGTCTTGAGCAGACCGCATTTTTTTAACCAAAGTGAGATTACACTGACCTGTCATTCCCGCGCAAGCGGGAATCCAGTTTTTAATTATGGTTCCCCGATTCATGCATTCGGGGATGACAGTTTAGAGGCTGTCATTCTCGCCGAGCTTGTCCTTGACCTCGATCGGGGAGCGGGAATCCACTGGTCTGTCATTCCGACTGCATACGAGGAATCTTTCTTTAGATTTCTCCCCCATGAGATATGACTCTGTGGTATAGTAAACATCCCATGGGGTGAAATTATCTCACGGGGTCGAAATGACAAAGTAGAGAGATCGAGATGGCAGGGAGACGGCTTACCTAATAGGCAGGGAAGGGTCTAAACATTAAGGGGGAGGTGCTGATGATAGAACCCTATTTGTGCCTCATATACTACAAACCGCTCTTGTCATTCCGAATGAATATGAGGAATCTTAACAGATCGGCCCAGTAAGTTTTTTCCCGTGGTATTCGAGACGACAAAAGGAATAATAACGATAATGAAATCAGGGGCGGTCTTGTTGTAGGACTAAATCCTGACCTCTTGCCAGGTTATTGATCATTGCTGGCTAGAGGCAATCTTCAAAAATTCCTGGCCCGGCCCAAAGCGGCAAGCGCCGCCTCCATTACCGCTTCGGAGAGAGTAGGGTGTGCGTGGACGGTAATACCGATTTCAAGCGGAGTGGATTCAAGGGTTTTTGCCACGCCAATCTCGGCAATCAGCTCGGTCGCCCCGTGTCCTATGATATGTGCGCCGAGGATTTCTCCTGTTTTAGAGTCAGAGAGTATCTTCACAAATCCCTCGGTATCTCCTATGCCTACCGCTTTGCCGCTCGCCCTGAACGGGAATTTGCCGATGTTGTACTTTATTCCTTGCTCTTTGACCTGCTCTTCTGTCAAACCGACAGATGCTATTTCCGGCTGGCAATAAACACAGCTCGGTATGTTGTCATAGTGAACCTTGCTCTTCAAACCGGACATTTTCTCCACGGCGACAACGCCCTCTTCCGAGGCCTTGTGCGCCAAAAGAGGAGGACCTATTACATCGCCTATGGCATAAACGCCGCTTGCGCTTGTCATGTAAGAATCGTCTGTTTTTATGAAGCCCTGCTTGGTAAGCTCTATGTTTAGCTCTTTGAGTCCTAAATCTTCTGAATTCCCATAGTAGCTCAAGGATGAAGGGGCAACGTTTGCCACCGCTCTTCTCCCGACTGCTACCAAAACCTTTGCTGCAGAAATTTTCTTCTCTTCCCCTTTTCCCCCGGTATCTTCCAAGGTCACCTCGACTGATTTCTTAGATTTCTTGAGTTCTTTGAACTTCATGCCCGTAAGCACGTTCATGCCCGACTTCTTAAAAACCCTCTCCAATTCCTCGGCTACTTCCCTGTCCGCTCCGGGTAGGAGGTGATTCTCCATCTCCACAATAGTTACCTTGCTGCCGAAGGAATTATACACATAGGCAAATTCGGCCCCGATATAACCTCCACCGATTACGATGATGGAGTCGGGGAATTCGGTGGACATGATCGCCTCGTCGCTGGTCATCACCATCTTGCCGTCGATCTCTAGCCCGGGGAACGTTCTAGGTACCGAGCCGGTGGCGATTAAAATCCTCTCGGTATCGATCTCTTGCTGACTATTTTCACCTATCACACCGACCTTGTTCTTGGAGATCAATTTACCTACTCCACGAAAAAGGGTTATTTTGTTTTTTTTGAACAGGAACTCTACCCCTTTCGTCAGCGTATTCGAGGCCTTTCGGCTTTTCTCTATCACCTTTGAGTAATCGAAAGAGAGTCCCTTTGTTTTGATTCCGTAATCCTCGGAACGCTTGAAGGTCTCGTAGATCTCCGCACATTTAAGTATTGCCTTTGAAGGAATACAGCCCCAGTTGAGGCAGACTCCGCCCGGTTTATCCCTCTCTATGATGGCCACCTTCATTCCGAGCTGTGCCGCGCGAATTGCACCGATATAACCGCCGGGTCCTGAACCGATTACCGTTAAGTTAAATTTTTCCATGGGCTATTAGTATAGCTACATTCATCATGCGGTCAAATACTTTCTTGACCTCGATTAATTCAATATAGTACAATTAAATAAAAGCCTTTTAACTCGAAAATTCATCGGAGCTCGCCAGAAGGTTTCCGCTGTTATTCTGAGCGAAGCGAAAAACCTAATTCAAGATACTTTGCAGTAAGGAATTTATATGCTTCCTAGTTTAACTAAGATGAAACTGCCTTGAAGATGATAAGAGCCTTTTGGCAGCTTTCTTCTTGACTTAGAGAGGGGGAAAAATGAGCGTAACAGATAAAGAGCTGAAAGATAAAAAAGAACTTTCTGAATTGGAAGCTATCGAGACTAAAGAGTGGATAGATTCTTTAGACCATGTATTACAGCGCGGGGGACCAGGGCGAGTTAAAAACCTTCTCAGACACTTACAGGTCCATGCTCAGGAATCCGGGGTTAAATTACCTTTCACCGCCAATACCCCTTATATAAACACCATACCGGTCGAGGAACAACCTCCCTTTCCGGGCAGCCGGGAGATCGAAAGACGAATAAAGAGTATCATTCGCTGGAACGCTATGGCCATGGTGGTTCGGGCAAACCGTCTGGAGGAGGGCATAGGCGGGCACATTTCCACTTATGCATCGGCAGCCACTTTGTATGAAATCGGATTCAATTATTTTTTCCGTGCCCGGACGGAGAATCAGGAGGGCGATATAATCTATTTCCAGGGTCACGCCTCTCCTGGTATATATGCCAGAGCCTTTTTAGAAGGCCGCCTGAGTGTGGAACAATTAAAAAACTTTCGAAACGAGCTAAGACCCGGCGGAGGGCTCTCATCATACCCCCATCCCTGGCTCATGCCGCACTTCTGGCAGTTTCCTACGGTATCGATGGGCCTGAGCCCAATCATGGCCATTTATCAGGCACGCTTTAACCGTTATCTCGAAGACCGCGGGCTGAAGAAGCCGTCCGAGGCTAAGGTATGGGCCTTTGTAGGAGACGGAGAGGTAGACGAACCGGAATCCCTTGGGGCAATCACCCTGGCATCCAGAGAACATTTGGACAACCTGATCTTTGTGATCAATTGTAATTTACAAAGGCTCGATGGCCCGGTCAGGGGAAACGGCAAGATCATTCAGGAGCTTGAAGCCATTTTCCGGGGCGCCGGGTGGAATGTGATTAAAGTTGTGTGGGGCAGTGACTGGGACCCGCTTTTAGCCAGGGACCACGATGGCGTCCTGCTTAAACAAATGGAAGACACAGTTGATGGACAATATCAAAAGTATAGTGTGTCATCCGGCAAGTATATACGTGAACACTTTTTCGGTGTCGACCCGCGTTTATTAGAGATGGTGAAAAACTATTCGGATGAACAACTCCAGAAGCTGAATCGAGGCGGCCACGACCCGGAGAAGGTATACGCCGCTTACAAGGCCGCCGTGGAACACAAAGGCTCTCCCACAGTGATACTTGCTAAGACCGTAAAAGGTTACGGTCTCGGTGAAAGCGGGGAGGGTAAAAACATCACCCACCAGCAGAAGAAGCTTAACGAAGAAGAGCTTCGCGAATTTCGAAGCCGTTTCGGGATCCCCATATCCGATGATGACGTGGCTAAAGCCCCATTTTACAAGCCTTCGGATGACAGCCCGGAGATGCAGTACCTGCATGCTCGAAGACGGGAATTGGGAGGTTATATCCCTCAAAGGGTAGTTAAGTGTGAGCCGGTTAAAACACCCCCGGACGAGTTGTTCGAGGAGTTTTATAAGGGCTCAGACGGCCGAGAAGTATCCACGACAATGGCCTTTGTCCGCCTCCTGGTGAAGCTCCTTAGAAATAAAGAAATCGGAAAGCTAATCGTTCCTATCGTCCCCGACGAGGCTAGGACATTCGGTATGGAGGGTCTATTTCGTCAATTCGGTATATACTCTCATGTCGGCCAGCTTTACGAACCGGTCGACAAAGAGACATTGCTCTTTTACAAAGAAGCCAAGGATGGTCAAATTCTTGAAGAGGGGATCACGGAAGCAGGTTCCATGTCCTCGTTCATTGCCGCGGGAACGGCTTATGCCACCCATGGGATCAGCACCATTCCATTTTTTACCTTTTATTCCATGTTCGGGTTTCAAAGAATAGGCGACCTGATATGGGCGGCAGGAGACATGCGTTGCCGCGGCTTTCTGGTCGGTGGTACTTCCGGTCGTACTACACTCGCCGGTGAGGGTTTGCAGCATCAGGACGGAAACAGCCACATTCTTGCCTATCCCGTCCCCAACCTTAAAGCTTACGACCCAGCCTTTGCTTATGAACTGGCGGTGATTATTCAGGACGGCATCCGCCGTATGTTCGAACAACAGCAAGATGTGTTCTATTACCTGACCGTTATGAATGAACCCTATGTGCAACCCCCAATGCCCGACGGCGTCAAAGAAGGGATTTTAAAGGGTATGTACAAGCTTAAAGCCTCTGAACATAAGAATACAAAACTCCACGCCCAGCTTTTCGGCAGCGGTGCAATATTGAATGAGGTTCTAAAAGCCCAGAAGATTCTAGAAGAGAAGTATGATGTGGCTGCGGACGTTTGGAGCGTGACCAGTTATAAAGAGTTATATCGGGACGGCCACGATGTCGAACGCTGGAACCTGCTACATCCATCGGAAATTCAAAGGGTTCCCTACATCAACCAGTGCCTTCAGGACGTACCCGAAGACAGCGTCTTCGTCGCCGCCACCGATTATATAAAAGCAGTACCCGACTCAATCTCAAAATGGTTTCCGAGGCCGCTCGTAACACTGGGCACGGACGGATTCGGAAGAAGTGATAGCCGACGGGCGTTACGGGAATTCTTCGAAGTAGACGCTAGATTTATCACGTTAGCTGTACTGTCAGAGCTGGCCCGTCAGAAAAAGATTGGCATAGAAGTGGTCGAGCATGCAATAAAAGAAAAGCACATCGACCCGGCAAAGCCAAATCCAGTGATCTCGTGAATGAGCAGGATGCAGGATGCAAGATGCATGTAAAAATTTTATGATCGTGCATCATGAATCGTGGGTCATGCATCATGTATTTCGTGGTTAAATCAAATAGATTGAGAGGGTGATATGGTAACAGAATTCAAACTACCGGAGCTCGGTGAAGATATACAAACAGGCGACTTGCTCAAAATCCTGGTGTCCGTGGGAGACAGGGTAACCCAGGACCAGCCGATAATGGAAATAGAGACGGAAAAGGCGTTGATAGAGGTCCCTGCCCCAGTCGGTGGGGTGGTTAAGGGAATTCATGTCAGCGAGGGAGAACAAGTAAAGATAGGACAGCTTCTCATGACCATTGACGAAGATGCAGGGGCCGTGGAAAAAGAGGAGAAAGCCGAGGCCAAGCCAAAGGAAGAGGTCAAAGAAGAAAAGAAAGAGAAGAAGAAGGAAGAAAAGAAAAAGGAACCTAAAGTTGAGGTAAAAGAAGAAAGAGAAAAAGAAAAAGTCAGCGCTGAAGAGAAAGCCGAAGAAGAGCCGGAGGGAGTAAGGGGGGCAGAAGAAAAGAAAGAGTCTGTCGAGAAAACCGTATCGGCAGAAAAAGAGCAGGGTGAAGTGGTTGAGTTCACCCGCCCGGCTAAAACTGCCGCCAGGGCTAAGCCCTCCTCTGAGCAAGCTCCAGCTTCACCATCGGTTCGCCGACTGGCCCGGGAAATCGGGGTTGACATAAACCAGGTCCCCGGCTCCGGCCCCGGAGGACGGATTTCAGAAGAGGACGTAAAAAACTACGCTCGTCAGATACTCAGCTCAGGCGCTCCTGACACAAAGCCCTCCGGCGGACAGGTTAAGGAGGACACATCGGCAACCCACATGATAAGCATGGTAGAGTCGATTGTTATTCCCCGGCTACCGGACTTTGCCGAATGGGGCGAGATAGAACGTAAGCCCATGACCAACGTACGCCGTAAAACTGCCGAGCATGTGAGCTATGGCTGGGTTTCTCCGCATGTAACTCAGCATGACAAGGCGGACATAACCAACCTGGAGGAATTACGCAAAGAGTACGGCAGAAAAGCGGAAGAGGCCGGAGGGAAGTTGACCGTCACCGCAATCATACTGAAAGTGACGGCTTCGGCGCTTAAGGTTTTTCCACAGTTCAATACCAGCGTGGACATGGCCGGCGGCGAAATTATCTACAAAAAGTACTACCACATAGGTATAGCAGTGGATACTGACAGGGGATTACTAGTTCCGGTGATAAGAGACGTGGATAAGAAGAATATCATCGAATTGTCCGTAGAGTTGAATGAGATCTCGGAGAAAGCTAGGAATAAAAAGCTTACGATAGAGGAAATGAGAGGGGGAACTTTTACGATAAGTAATCTGGGAGGCATAGGGGGCACCTATTTTACCCCTATCATTAATTTCCCCGAGGTTGCCATACTGGGCGTCTCCCGTTCTAGCGTCGAGCCGGTTTTTATCGATGGACAATTTGAACCTCGACTGATGTTGCCCCTTTCGCTGTCTTACGACCATCGGGTGATAGACGGAGCAGACGCTGCCCGCTTCCTCCGCTGGGTGGCAGAGGCGCTCGAACAGCCGTTCAAGCTGATACTGGAAGGATGATGGGAGAGAAATTATGAAGCCACGAATTTACACAATGGACACGAATAGGAAGAAAGGGATTAAGTATTGAAGTGAGCTATTGCGGTTGTCGTTACGAACATGTTTCTTCTGGTCGGTGTAAGCTCCGTGAAGCAATACCTTGTTTATTTAGACTTTATGATTTCCTTTTTACTTCTTGAAATATAAGACGATGTAATATGTTTTCTAATGATGGTATAAGCAATCATAGGTTATTTTATTAGCAAAAATGAAATTAATTTTTCATTCGTGAAAATCCGTGTTCATTTGTGGCAAAAAGATTTGGGGGTTCAGCAATGAACGAAAAAGCTAAATCAACTCATGTTGCGGTTATCGGGGGAGGACCGGGCGGATATCCGGCAGCGTTTCTGGCGGCTGACCTGGGGATGGAGGTTACGCTGATAGACGAGGAAATTAACCCGGGAGGGGTTTGTCTATACCGTGGGTGTATCCCTTCGAAGGCTCTTCTTCACGTGGCCAAGGTGATCACGGAATCACATCATGCATCCAACTGGGGAGTCGAATTCTCAAAGCCCACTATCGACCTGGACAGGCTTCGTGAATGGAAAGACGGCGTGGTTAAAAAACTCACCGGCGGTTTAGGACAGCTCTCTAAGCAAAGAAAAATCGGTTACATCCAGGGACGGGCCAGCTTTGAGAATGCGCAAACCCTTCGGATTCAAAACAAGAACGGGTCAGAGTTACTAAAATTTAGCCATGCTGTTCTGGCCACCGGTTCCAGGCCGGCGGCCATACCCGGCCTTTCAATCGAGAGCCCCAGAATCCTGGACTCGACCAGCGCCCTCGACCTGCCCGATATTCCCAAAAACATGCTCGTGATTGGCGGAGGCTACATAGGCCTCGAGCTTGGAACCGTGTACGCTGCCCTGGGGACGAGAGTAACTGTCGTAGAGATGACATCGGGTCTTATGCCGGGCGTGGACCGGGACCTGGTTTCCGTGCTGGCAAAAAGGTTGGAAGGGATTTTTGATTCAATCATGCTGAATACTAAAGTGGTCGGCTTGAAGGAGGAGAAGGAGGGAATTAGAGTCAAATTTGAAGGAAGCGAGGTCAAGGAGCCGGAGCAGGTGTTTGAAAAGGTGCTTGTATCTGTGGGAAGAAAACCCAACTCAGAAAATTTGGGGCTAAAGAATACAAAGGTGAGCATCGACTCCTCCGGATTTATAAAAGTGGATATGCAACGCCGAACCGAAGAACCTACTATATACGCAATCGGAGACGTCGCCGGCGAACCTATGCTGGCTCATAAGGCTACGCACGAGGGACGCGTGGCAGCAGAGGTTATCGCCGGACACAAGGTTGCCTTCGAGCCTCAGGCAATACCCGCCGTGGTGTTTACCGACCCGGAGATAGCCTGGTGCGGCCTTACCGAGACCGAGGCCAAGGAGCAGAAGCGACCAGTTAAGGTTGCCCGCTTCCCCTGGGGAGCCTCGGGCAGGGCTACGACTTTGGACAGGAATGACGGTGTAACTAAGCTCATACTCGACCCGGAGACCGAGCGGGTGCTGGGAATGGGTATAGTGGGAACCGGAGCTGGGGAGTTAATCGCAGAGGGAGTACTGGCTGTGGAGATGGCTGCCTTAGCCTCGGACCTAAGCCTGAGTATTCATCCTCATCCCACTCTTTCCGAAACTATCATGGAGGCTGCCGAAGTATTTTTCGGCACTGGCACCCATATCTACCGGCCGAAGAAAGGTTGAGCACGCTGTTTAACTGTACGGGCGATAATAAAGTGTAAGAGTCAGAATTTGAAATTTCAGATAGTGTAATCGATTCTGGAATAGGCTGGTCTCCTCGGACTTCTGCCTATTTGTCATACTTGAAACTCGTTCCCGGACGTTTTAATCGAGAATCTTAATCGGGTATCCATAATTAAAAATTGGATTCCCACTGCCCGCTTCCTGAAAAATTCGATTTATTCACGGAATATAGTAGTAAGGATTCGGCAGCTTGAATGATCTTTCCGAGTAGCCACCGGCCAGGTCGCTGTACTGGTCGCCGATGTTAACGACGATGTGGTAGCCATTCTCTTCCATCCGTTTTCTAGTACTGCTTTTGTATGGGATAATGGACCCCTGCTGATAGCCGTTAGGCTTGAAAAATAGGCCGTTCCAATCCCTGTATCCCGCGGTAATCAGGTTTTTTATGGTGGCTGCTTTGAGGTCCTCGGTTCTCCCGGTTATGAAAAATACGGCGACACCGTTTAGTTTTGCGTAATTGTAAAGCTCTAAAATCTCCGGAATGGCCGGGTCTACCGCTTCCATGATGGTCTCTTTGTAGATTTCGGGGATTATCCCAAAATCCAGGGCGAGAAGGTGCTTGTAATTGGATAGCGAGGTTTCATCTATATCGAATACGACCGCCAGCCTCTTTTTGTTTTTTAGCTTGTTATTTTCAGAGATTCTCTTTTCCAAATAGTCTTGCGCTCTCTGAGCCACTACACCAAGATCGTAGTCATACTCTCCTGAGTCGTGATAGAAGATCGCCGCCTGTTTTGCCAGATAGAGATTTTCCGGCTCATTTGCAAGTGAAATACTGGATACGAATATTAAAGAGGCAGATAATAGGGCAAGCAGTCCCCACAGTTGTTTACTCATTCTGTTAACTCCTTGAGTCCTTTATCGCGCTCGATAATTTGTTAGAACCCTTTGGTTTCGGTTAGGATTTTGCTTTTTTGGGAGACTTATCATACATCCTTGGATGGTGGAATGTCAAAGTATTAGAGTTAGCTGAATATTGCATCCGAATGTTATGCAATAGAAGGAAAAAAACCTGTTATTTCAAGACCTCACCCTTTTCTTGCTAACTCTATAGATTCAAGATTCATAATTTGCTATTGCTCATGTGCCAGTGGAGACCGCTTGCGGACGTCTGCTGGACGCGTCTTGCCAGCCACAATGGATTTTACGACTCGAATTCACTACGTGGCACGCCCGATTGACGTATTATGGATTGCAATGTGCCAGTGCGGATTTCGTTGTGGTCTGGGACAGGAACAGTTATCGTGCCTTGGAACGATTTCTTCTGCATGACCATATGGCTACCACGTCGTCGCACTTCTATGAAGCCATGTCTCACCAAGATGGAGCACACCTCCTTGCCAGAAAGGACTCGAAGCTTACCCAATCGCTACCTCAACCTGGGTTACGAAAATCTCGCCATGAAAACGTTGCTTGACCTCTTCGGATGACGCTGTCTCAAAGAAAAGTTCCAGTGCTTCCCGAAGATTGTCCCGAGCCTGTTCAACCGTATCGCCTTGGCTCGCGATATCCAGTTCAGGACACAGTGCTACATACCCATTACCTTCACGTTCAATGATAGCCGTCAGTTTCATTGATAACCTCCTGCCATACTACAAATGGCCTTCAAAGAAGATTAGCACAGACTTTTTTATTTACCAATCAATGTTTGTGTTCGTGGTATCTTAAGACGCGGTCTTCGGGATTACAGAGACAGTGGCGAATTGAACATACCTGATTTGGCTTTCATACGCCTTGCCTCCTGCGTAGGATTCTAACGTCCTAGTTCAACCGCACGCGGAGAATGTCGGCTGTAACCGGTTGTTAGCCCATCCATGTTTTCGTTTCGGCCTTTGTAAGCCTAAGCCTCCTCATTAGCGAAAGTCGACTGATATTCCTCCCTACTCAACACCGTGTCATAAAGGCCAATATCCTCCCCTTCGTGCCGGTTGATACCGGTGTAAACCAAGCTAGGATCTTCGTACCTCTTAAACTTATAAACCGCATCATTCATCAAGGTGCTGTTGAAGACCCCAAGGCTGACAAGCAACTCAAAGTCTTTTACCGTCAACCCCGTCACTTTCTTGAACAAGCCGGGTTCTAGCTGTGTGATAACATCTTTGAGAGTCCGCTCCCGATAGTCTGTCAGATACATAAAGATAGGTATCCGTGTAGCAAACTTGATGAGTTTTTCCTGAATCTGCTTTCTTAAGCTTTTATATTTCCTCTCTTCCTCAGTCAGTTGTTTCTTCTCCTTAGGAGTGAGTTCCCTGTCGTTTGCCTCTTTCTTTATCTTTTTTACCGCCTCGGATTTATTGATTATTGTCTCGATATCCTGATTGAGGTTTCTGAAGCCCTCAATACTCATGAGAGCCTCCATCGCTGCATCATTCTCCATCAGCCGTCGCAAGGTATCGTTGTCCACATTCACCAGAAGCGCGCTTTCCCAGCGGCGCGCCAACAGGGTCGCGGTCGTGCCGCTCATTGCCATATCGAGAATACCGGCGGCATCTATCTGCTTCATGGAACTGCCGTCATAGGCCAGTACCGGCAGAAACCGGATAAACTCTTCCACCTTCTTTTCAGGATTGTCTTCGTTGACATTCAGGCGGCAACTGTAATCAGCAATCTGGCGTAAGGCTCGGTCCGGTGCAAAGTCGAAGATATAGCACTCTTCTTTGAGGATCTGTTCCTCATTCGGAGAAGTCCCATCGGGATTCTTGATAGTCCATGGAGACTGCACACGGAAAGCGGCTTGAAAATAGGTCTCCGGACTGGAAGAGTTACGCAGCATGAAGATACCGGTCCACGGCCTAACGGTCACTCCGGTTGTCAACTTTCCGCATGTCAGCGTGATGGTCTTAGTCTTGAGCGGGTCATCCATTGCCTCCAGCACCGGAGGTAAGGCCGCAACCCCAATTCCCGCAGCGCTGCCCGCCGCAACGATCACCTTTTAATCGTGGTAAAACCGGTTTTGCTTCTTCGCCAAAAGGTTCCTCATCGCATAGCAGGAAGCAACGCTTGGCAGAAACCACAAGGTGTGAGAAAGAACATGCAGGAGCCGCACATCCGAAAAAGGCATGGGGGGTTTCTGAGCTCCCAGTTTAAGGTTGTCAATACTGGTCGGGAGGAAAGCCCCTCTAATCAGGTCCAGCCATTTTTGAACTTCCTCTTCGTATTTGAACTTCGCTTTGTCACCCACGCCTTCCGCTGAAAAGAAGACATTAAGATCGAACTCGTTAAACTCGCCCTTCATTGCGATTTCGCGAATTGCATCAGGCAGTTGGTAGGTTAAAAGCACCATGCGCGGCAGAGCGGCATAGGGATTATCCGGCCCTTTCCATTCCTCCTTAGCTCTTTGTTCATCCGAATAGGTCCAGTTGTAAATCTGCTCTTCGATGAATTCGCCGGTGGCAATGGCCCGAAACGGCGTTCCGGATAGATACAGATAGTGGTCTGAGGTGATGGGCAGGATATCTTCGTCAAAGTACTCGATGCCCTCACCCTCAGCGAACTTACGCTCCCTTTCATCCTCCGCTTCGAACAGCTCCTTGGCTTTCTCTCGCCACGCCCCGTAGTGATATTCATCGAAAATGACGCAATCCCAATGAGTGGTGTGCACCCATTCGTTCTTGGTTTTGATGCCGTTGGTGCTGGGGTTTCTGCCCAGGTAATCCTGAAACGAGCCGAAGCAGACGAGGGGTTTCTTCTTGTCGGCCTCCTCGAAAGACAATCCGCCGGGCTTGATAAACTGCCAGTCTCTGAAATCCACATGGCATTTCAGGTCTTCTTCCCAGGCGCTTTGCACTGCGGGTTTGAAGGTCATGACCAACACCTTACGCCAGCCCATCCGCTTGGCCAACTGATAGGTGGCAAAGGTCTTGCCGAAGCGCATCTTGGCATTCCAGAGGAAGTGAGGCGGCTTGTTGTTCTCTCGGCGATAGTTTTTGAAATAGGCCATTGTCTTTTCGACGGTTTCCTCCTGTTCCGGCCGCATTTTGAAGTCAAGCGAGCGCTTTTCTTCAAAGATTTGCCCTTCCCGGACGGCAACGATTGCCGCTTTTATCTGCTCGACCGTGCAGCGGAACCACTCACCCCCTTCGTTGCGGATTCCGTTTATACGGAGCATCCGGTGCACTTCGTGGTCGGTAAAGGTTGTACCGTCGTTGCGCATTGCAGGCTCTTCCAGCAAAATGCGATATGGCGGCTTTCCCGGTTTTTTTGTAGGATACTGCGCCGCCAACCGCTCCCTAACATCTTTTGTGGTGTAGCCCACCTTGAGAAGTCCAGCATATTGCGGGTTCGTGTCTTCGTAGGCGTATATCTTAGGCTCAACCTTCGGCCGCGGCGGGAAGAAGTCGTTACTCATTGCTTTCTTCTCCTCATTATCTTATCATTTCAGCGAAGCTTTGTCTTTTCAAACAACCATTGTCATTCCGAGCATAGTCTTGTCATTTCAAGCACAGCCCTGTCATTTCGAGCGAAGCGAGAAATCTTTCTCCCACTCCAAACTCAAATCCTTCCATTCAGGGTTCATACTCATCACCAATTTGTACTTCTTCTCCCGTCGCCATTTTTTAATTTCCTTTTCTCTGGCAACTGCCGCATGGACGTCTATTGTGTGCTCGTAGCTCGTAAGTAAACTAGTTTGTTTACGTTATACTTTTTAGTAAAACTATCTACCATTTTGTTTTTGTGTTCATATATCCTGCGTACAAGGTTGTTCGTCATGCCGATATACATGACTTTGTTGTTCCAGTTAGTGAGGATGTAAACGTAGAAGTTGTAGTTTCTCATAAGATTTCTCCTCACTTCGTTCGTCGAAATGACAACCCTTGCTTTGTTTGTCGAAATGACAACCCATTGTTGTGTCGCGCCGCCATTGCACCCTTCTTGTCATTTCAAGCAAAGCGTTATCGTTTTGGGCAAAGCCTTGTCATTTCGAGCGAGGCGAGAAATCTTCAACCTCAGTCCAGGATTTCTCGGTCGCTTGCGCTCCCTCGAAATGACAAAGGGGCCTCTCGACTGTAAGAGGAAGAAGCCGTTACTCATCGTTCACCTGCATCGGACGTACCATGGATTCAATAAAGGCTATTTCTTCCTCGGTAAGACCATACTTCTTGTAGAGTTCCTCATCAGTCCACGGCTTGCTGAAGTCCTGCATTGGGACGAGTGAATAAACACCACGAGGTGCATTCTGTGTATTCTTCTTCAGCAATACTAAAAAACGAACCAACCGTGTGGAAATGTAGGTAATTGCATGACTACATTGCTGTGATGACGAGAACGGGCCAATGACAAGATATGTTTCAGAGCAACATGTTCCGGGTTTACCAATAAAAGGCTTAGCCAAAACCAAGTATGGGAAAGGACCTCTTTCACCGTAAGATTTAGCAATAAAGACTTTATACCTAGAAATCCAATCTCTGTTCTGTTTGACTTGATTGGCCTTGATATAACCACTGTGTGGATAGGCATACATGTAAACTGAATCGATATTTGGCTTGTCTTTGACTGCAACTACAGAGGAAAAACCAAAAGGTCTTCTTGGGCTGATAATTTGGGCAATCGACTGCTCTTCATTGGCACGGATTTTCCTAACAATACTCACGGCCTCATTGAAACGGATAAAAGAGTTGCAGTGTTTTTCGAGAAGAGGTCGCAACATGGTAGAGCGCTTATCCCCCAGAACACTCTCAACCCTGCAGTCACCTTGGTGATCTCGTTCCCAGAGGAAGTAACACACTCCACCCGAAATATCGACGCCAGGAAAGCATAGTGTAGAGTCAAAGTAATCAACAATCTTGCTAATCCGTCGATCACTAAGCATCTTGTTTCTGAAAGAGTCTAGTCCCTTTCCCCCTGAAAACCACCTGGATGGTATGATCATCGTCAAATAGCGTGGGTTCATTTTCATGGCTTGTTCTACAAAGAGATTATATAAAGGTATCGCACTAGTTCCCTTTCCACCTTTATCGCTCAACTGATACGGCGGATTGCCGATGATGACATCGAATTTCATGTTGAATATCTCCTCCGGGTTTTCGGTGTGAATAAATTCATAGGCGTGGGTTTCCAGCTCCGCGCCTCTATCGTATTCACTTTGACTGGCCCTGCAGTGTACACAACGGCCGTCTCCCCAGGTGTGCTCTATCCGCTTAAAGCGGATATTGCCCTCGGGGTTGTCGAAAGCCGTACAAACCGAATACCTGCCGTTGGCGGTTTTGGAGCAATAAACCGACCGGCGCGAAAGAAGGCCGGTGAGTTCCGTAATGGCTATACCGAAGAGCTGATTCCTCATGATGTGATTTATCCGCTCCTGCCGGTCAGGCATCTTCTTTTCTAAACCCTTATCAAGCCGCCTGGCGATTTCGCGCAGGAAAACACCAGACTTGCATCCAGGGTCGAGAAAGCGGGCATCTTCGTCGCTCCAGAGTTCCACTGGCAAGAGATCCAGCATCTGATTGGCCAGTTGTGGCGGCGTAAATACCTCGTCGCTCGACAGGTTGGCGACGCAGGAAAGCACATCCGGGTTGTAGCTACTCCTCATAAGCATGAGCAACCTCCAGGAAATGCACCAAAGGGTATTCTTTAACCGGCGTCGGGATAAATACATCCTCGCCGAGGTCGGAAAAAAGCGGGAGTTCTTTCATGGAGGCGTGGGCAAGCAATTCATAAAAGGTAAAATCTCGCCGTTTAAGCATGCTACCGTTGGCAAGGGACCACTCGGAAAAGACAATCGGCTGCGGGTTTTCCCCCACGGTCTTTAGAGACAGCGCATCGCCATGGATGATATTGCGTCCGAGTATGTACCTCACCGCCGCCCGGCATTTCTCTTTTGCATGAGACTTGAAAAGCCGGGTGTAAGCCGCGTTAAAAATGCTAAAAAGACGCTTGCGGCACTCCTCGGCATTATCTTCCAGAATGTCTATCCCGTATATGGACGACACAGCGAGGATTGCATACCGTTCATAATCCAATTGACTCTTGCCATAACGATTTTCAACAACCCTAAGTTTGCGTTCGAGGATTTCTGTAAGAAAATTCCCAGTGCCGCAGGCGGGTTCCAGGAACCGGGAATCAATCCGCTCGGTTTCCTGCTTGACCAGATCGAGCATGGCGTTTACGATTTCCTTACCGGTCAACACTTCGCCATATTGGGTGACTCGATGTTTAGATTTAACTTGTGATTTCATCGGCTTTCTATCTTCTAAGTAAGGCTAACTAAATTATAAGAACTTTTTCTGCACAATCCCCCAATTTGGAGTGTTAAGGCAAAAAGTTTCTCATTTTTCTTTGATTTATGAGTATACTTAAAATCACATCTGTCCAAAATAGGTTTTAAGAGAAGGGAGTTCCAGAAGGTAGAATTGCTCTTATCTGTAACAAAAGAATAACAACCTGAAATAGGCATGCCGAGAACAAGCATAGCAGTATTTTGTTCAGATGTTACGAATAATAATCAGGCATGAGTTTCACAATGCAGTTATGGAGCTAGGGCCAGAAATGAAAGCAAAGGAGTTTGCTTGTAACAATTCTGCTTGCCAATTAGGGCAGGCCCATTCCTTACGGGAAATAACTTGAGGGCTAGCAGCTTACTAAAAGCCTTATTTTACAGGGATAAATTTCTTGATCTCTGATTATTTTGGACAGCGGTGATTCAAGGCAATAGTGCAATCTAAAATAGAATAGAGATTTAAACTTGGCTCTTGGTAATATACCATATTGACCTGGGCTACGTTTGTTTATATTTTTTCTGAAAATAAAATATTGTCGAAGAGGGAAAAATGTCTGATTATAAAGACACGGAAGGAGCTAACATAACCGAGACCCAGATAGCCCGGCTAACTGTTTTAGCCGATACACGATACTTCGATGCAGTAACGGACACGGTGGCTGATGTTGCTAAGGCCCAGGGGTTAAGTGAGGAAGCCGCACGTAAACTGGATGAAGTCCTTTTGGAGGTTTTACGAAAGGTCCTGGAATATGGATACGAGGGTGACACCACGCAGTCTGTTGATATCATCCTATCCCGACGCGCCCATTCCCTCGTCGTTGCCGTCGAGGACAAGGGGCTTCCTTTCGATTATCAAAAATTGGAACAAGGGAAAGACCCAAGGTTCTCGTCATTTCTCTCCCTAGGTTATGCCGACCAGGTTCACTTCGTGAATCTCGGTACTTCCGGAAACCGTGTCGAGCTTATCCGGGACCTCCCTGCTGCGGACATCAGGGATCAATTAGACCCGGAAGAGCATCAGGCGGCAATAAAAGCCGAAGAAGCGCACCCTGAAGAATCCCTGACCATCCGGATGGTCAGGCCGGACGAGGCGGTGGAACTGGCTCGTCTTGTTTATCGCTGCTACGGTTATACCTATCCCAACGAATTCATGTACTACCCGGAGCAGGTGGAGGCTCGGTTGAAATCGGGTCTGATGAAATCCTGCGGTGCCTACAACAGCCGAAACGATATGGTTGGCCATCTGGCGTTAAGCTTTAACCGGACCGATGCAAAGGTTGCAGAATCGGGAATAGCAGTGGTAGACCCACGCTATCGGGGTCATAAGCTGTTTGAGCGAATGAAACAATATTTACGAGAGTATGCAGCTCAAAATCAGATTATTGGGTTCTATAGCGAGGCAGTAACCGTCCATCCGTATAGTCAAAAAGGAAGCCTAGCCCTGGGTGGGCATGAAGTCGGATTTCTCCTGGCCTATAGCCCAGGAACTGTATCTTTTCATGGCATATCTAATCAGGAAAAGCCCAGGCGTCAGTCGGTAGCGTTAATGTATACTCCCGTTCTCGATAGCGCTCCGGCTTCTGTCTATCTGCCTGAGGTTTACCATCCTATAGTGAAAAATATTTATGATGCGTGTGGAATGAAAAGAGAAATGGGAATGGAATCAGACACTAGGGGAAGTGGACTACCGGCAATAGGCCGCCTGAACGTGTACCTTAGGCCTGACCATAATCAAGCACTCCTGGTGGTAGAGACGCCCGGGGAGAATACTCTCCATGAGGTTCGATTTCACCTGAAGCAACTTATTCTCCATCACGTAGATTGCATTTACGTAGACCTTCCGATATGGCGAGTGGAGAGTGGTTCGCTGGCAACCGGCCTTAGGAATCTTGGCTTCTTCTTTGGCGGTATAATCCCGGAATTGAGAGGCGGGGACGTGCTCAGGCTGCAATACTTGAACAATGTAGAAGTTGCCCCCGAGGATATCGCCGTTGCCTCGGATTTCGGACGGGCACTTCTGGATATGATACTTCAGGATAGGTCAGAGGTTACGGGCTGACCGTCTTTACCATGAAAGCGTTAAGTTCTTTTTTTACCTGTTCCGGGTCCTGGAAAAGGATTGCGCTTATGCCCGCTCTTTCCGCGCCTTTGACGTTGGCCTCTTTATCATCGATGAAAATCGCCTCGTCCGGTTGCACGCCCAATTTATTCAAAGCTATATCGTAAATTCCCTTCTCCGGTTTTCTCATTCCCTCTACGCAGGAAAAAACAGTGGCGTCAAAAATCCTATATCTTTTCTCTTGAAAATATTCAACAGCCGGAATTTCGGTATTGGATAAGAGTCCGATCTTATATCCGTTTTGTCTCAAAGAAGAAGCCAGGGAGAACATTTCTCGGTTTTCTTTGTAGGCGCTTTTGAAAGAATGACTCCATAACGAATTCATGCTCTGCTCCGGTATGCTCAGAGACCTGCACATTCTTTTCCAGAATACTTCTTCCGAAATTAGCCCCCTCTCGAAATCGGCCCTACATTCCGGCAGAGCTTTTACCAATTCCTCTTTTCCCACTTTCAATATTTTAGAGAAATGCTCTATCATCCGAGGAATAGGGTCTTCGACTAAAACCCCTCCCCAGTCGAAGATTATCGCCTTGATTAAGCGGGGCATGGTGATAAAGTTTAAGGGGAATATCCATTTTGTACATGATTGACCAGGGGTAATCTCATCGGAGTTAGCCTTTTAAGGAATTCTTGGTGTGATCTAATGTAGTATAATTTGCCATGAGATCGATAAGAGCGTCGATTAATCTCGTCATCTTTACATCCTTTCTCCTTTTATCTCCGAACATCATTTCATCCCAGGAACTCGTCTTCAAAAAACACGGTGAAGTGGTAAAAAAACTATCACTCGACCAGATAGAAAAGATCATTGCACCCAAAACTGTAACCGTTTTTGAACCGCATGAATCGGAAAATAGACAATACAGGGGATTTCCGGTCGATAAACTTTTCAGTGCGGTATACGGTAATGGCTGGATTAAAACAGAGGATGTATTATTCACCTGTTCGGACGGCTACCAGCCTTCTATACCCTCAACGCAATTCCGGAAATATTCGAGTTATCTGGTTTATGCCAGCCCGGACAAGAGAGAATTTACCCTGATTAACAAGCTTCAGAACAGCGAGCTTGTCGAGCTTGGCCCATTTTATCTGGTTTGGGACAACATAAATAATCCTGAGCTTAGGGCAGAAGGGGCGTCTGGCTGGCCCTACCAGGTTGTCGCCATCGACCTGATCGATTTTGCCGACCGCTTTCCAAACACCGCTCCACCGAAGAATAGCCCGGATGAAGTAAAGAACGGCTTCATAGCGTTCCGTAAATACTGTATGACCTGCCACAGCATCAACGGGGAGGGAGGAACAAAATCGGTAGAACTTAACTATCCGGTCAGCGTTACCGAATACATGGGGGAGAAATGGCTCAACCGATGGATTGATAACCCGCAGAGCATTAGATACAACACTACGATGCCTGCGTTAAACCCTGAATTAAAAGACCGGGAAACCATAATAAAAGATATAATTGCTTATCTGAAGGTGATGAAAAGTAATAAGATTAAACCGGTAACCGAAACGAACTAGTTTGTAATAATCAGAATTTGAATTCTCGACAATGTCTACACAAGATTTGCCCAGAGATATGCTGTCATTCCGGACCCGGATGCAGAAATCTTACCGGTGTCGAAGTTTAAGATTCCTCACCTGTTCTCTCATATTAGTTCAGGAAATGGCCTTAATCAAAGGCTCGGGAGTTAGGATGGGTTGACAACTATTCGATAACACCGTTCGCCCAGCACAGTCGTAGGGCGAACTCTGTTTGTTTAACCATCCTTCGATTAGACTCAGGATGAGCGGATTTGCATCCGCTTGGGATGATAACAAATAAAGCTATTAGCTTACGGGAGATCAAGGTACAAATCATATGAGTTGTCATTTCAACCCAGTAACGTGATTTGATATCTCATGGGCGAGTAGCGCTGTCGATCATCTAAGTGAATCCCGGTATGTCTCCCTAATCTTGAGAAAAACCAGGAGAGAAATCAGAGAGCTTAGCCCTAGATATATGCTTGGCGCCAGTATGTTTCCGGTTTCCCTGATCAAGTAAGTGGATACCAGCGGGGCTGTACCTCCGAACAAGGAAAATCCGACGTTATAACCCAGGGACATTGCAGTCATTCGAACTTGCGAAGGGAAAAACTCGACGAGCATGGCTCCCAAAGGAGCGAAGACCATGGCCAATCCTAGAGCAAAAACGGCTTGTGCCACCAGTATGAATAGCGTGTTCCCCGGTAATATGAGGAGAAACATGGGGTAGGATGATACGGCAATCAATAGGGAGCCGGTAGCCAGCACCGACTTTCTACCGACGCGGTCAGAAATTGCGCCCATTAAGGGAACAACAGACATCATGATAACCATGCTGATTGTGTTGATACCGAGAGCCTTAGATTGAGGCAGGTTGATCTCGCTTGACAGGTATGTTGTCATATAAACGAAAATCATGTAGAAGGTGACCGACCCGCCCCATGTTGCCATAATCGTAACCAGTATTTCTCTCCAGTTGTGTGTCAACGCCTCTAGAACAGGCCGCCTGGATACTTTCCCCTTGCCCTCCAAATCTTTAAAGATGGGAGATTCGTCTATTTGGGTCCTCAGGTATAGAGCGACTACTCCGAGCAGAATCCCGAAGAAGAAAGGGATCCGCCATCCCCAGTTAAGAACGTCATCATAACCAAGTACTGAATTTATTATTGCCCCCATTCCCGACCCGATGAGGATGCCGCCAAGCAAGCTGAATGTGGTAAAGCTGCCAAAGAACCCTCGCCGGGATTGAGGAGCATGCTCGACGATGAATGATATGGAGCCGGTAAATTCGCCGCCTACAGAAATACCTTGTATAAGTCTCAGTACGGTTAAAAGAACGGGTGCGATAACCCCGACCTGGGCGTGAGTGGGCAATACTCCAATCAAAGTGGTGGGAATTGCCATGAGAATGGCCGAGAGCATAAGCGCGTTTTTTCGTCCTAATTTATCTCCCACATGCCCAAAAATAATTGCCCCGAGCGGGCGCATCAGGTAACCGGCTGCAAAGACACCGAATGCGGAGATCTGTGCGGTTAGACTGTCATCCATCGGGAAGAATAATTGAGCGAATACCGGTGCAAAGTAACCATAGAGGGCGAAATCATACCACTCCAATACGTTAGCCGCAGAGCCAGCAAGAAGGGCTCTCCTCTGATTCTTTTTAGATGACTCGACCTGGCTAAGCCTTTCCATAGACAGGAATACCTGCGCCGCTAATCGGCTTTGAATCGTCGGAGGCCAGGAATACCATCACCCTGGCTATCTCCTCAGGCTTTACCCATTTGGAGAAATCTGCCTCGGGCATGTCTCTCCTGTTTGCTGGAGTGTCTATAGTGCTCGGAAGTATAGCATTCACGTTTATGTCGTAGTCTCTTACTTCGTCCGCTATTGTCTCAGTCAGGTTTAATACGCCGGCCTTCGAGGCGGAATATGCCCCCACGCCCGCTACCCCCTTTAAAGCCGGGCGGGAGGAGATATTGATTATCTTCCCATAGTTCTGCTTGATCATCTGGGGCAGTACCGCTTTTGAGCACAGGAATACGGATTTTAGGTTCATATTCATCATTCGGTCCTACGTTTTCTCGTCTGTGTCCTGAATCTTGGCATAGGTAAACCCGCCCACGATGTTCACCAGGATATCAATCCTGCCGAATCTCTTGAGCGTTCTCTTGACAACCTGTGCTACTTGTTTTTCCCTGGTGACATCGGCTTTTAACAGGGTGAGGTTTTGATTTTTTAATGTGGATAGAAGTCCTCTCAACTCCTGGTCGATGATGTAGGTAGAAATTACTTTCGCCCCTTCTCGCAAGAATTCCGATAAAACCGCTTTGCCCAAAGCGCCGGTGCCACCCGTAATTATTGCCACTCTTTCTTTGAGTTCCATTTTGACCTCCTTTGCAGACATACAGTCTTGAACATCTACTGGGTCATATCAACATCTTGACTATATTAAGTACCTGCCATGAAAGTTTTAGAGTATCCAAGCTGAAGAAGTTTTCGGGCGTTACATGATCGAAGCTAGAAAGCTCGGTTAGATGTACCGGAATATCCCGGGGAAGCAAATCCCGGATCTTATAAGAATCCTCGACTGGAATTACGTCGTCGTTCTTGTCGTGTATCAGAAAGACGCGCGTCTTTATACCGGTAAGGGTAGGAGACGGAGAAAGTGCACTTAAGTTTATTAAAACTACCTCTGGCAACATCTGGATATATTTTTTTGCATCTTCAAATGAGAGACTCTCTTGGTTAATTTGTTTTATGCTTTCTACTCCTATATGCCTGATGAAATTATTGCTAATAACCTCTTCGGGCATTGGGTTTGGTTCCCAGGGGCGGGTCGACCCGTCGTAGCTGGCAGTTTTCGAGATTATCTGGGCAATCAATTCACCCAAATTAAAATAACCGCCGAGGGAGAGAACAAAGAGGGGACCGCTTCCCAGCTCGGAAGCCGCTCTCAGGGCATAAGAGCCAGCCACCGAAAAGCCGCAGATACCTATACGTTCTTTGTCCACATAATCTTGGTCCTGCAGGAAGTAAAAAGTAAGTTTGATAAGCTCGATATCGTCTCCGGAGAATATTCTCTTACGAATTGTACTGGAATCAGGCACTGCCACTCCGATCCCGGCTCCGGTAAAAGACCGGGCTAGGTTAACCAGGCGTGCATCGAGCGCCCCATCCGGTGTAAACCCGGGCAGGAGGATTACGAATCCGGGACGGATTACACCCACCGGAAGGTAAATATAAATTAACTCCCTCCGAACTCCACTACTCCGGTCTTGATTATTATTGTCGGAAGCATTAAGCTCGACCCTCTCTACACTGACATCGTACTTCCCCCATTCAAACCACTTGGGAGCATTGGGTACAACCTGCGAAATGATGTACCCAGTGCGGTATGCTGGTTCGGCATAATTTACCAGGGCAAGTAATAGTCCAAACACAATCACAAGAACTAATGCGTATTTTTTATCCGACAAAAATTTCATCGAGCTTCTACTATAACACTAAAACTGGTCAATTAATAACTGGGTTCACCGCTGTCCAAAATAATTAAAAACCAGAGGTTCATAATATTCAAACAAGGCCTTTAGATAGATAAAAACGTCATTTTAAGGTCAGGTCACCCTCTTTTATATTTGCTATGCAAGTGCTATCCTAATCCTATTGTCGAAATAGCTTTTAACCCTACTCACCCTTCGTCGTAGTTTATCCTGAGCAAGGTCGAAGGACTCAGGGTGAAGGGCAGGTTATTGCTGCGAGTTTTGGACCTGCCATCATGGTGAGAGCTTCGGCAAGCTCAGCATGAACTCCGTCGAACCATGGAACCTTCATCAAGACCACCAAGGCAGGCTTCCCACTATGGGGTAGGGGATGGTTGCTTTTATACCGTCATTGTTGAGCCGCCCTCTCTCAGCGACAACCAATCTCTTGTTTCGGACAAGTTTGAAACGGGTTAAAAAGGAGTTTTTCTTGTCTATATCCTGCATACTTGAACCGGTATCATATAAAAACATCTTGACATAAGAAATTGAATAATTCTAAAATTAATGTTCACAAAACATCTACAAGGTCAGGAATGGATCTCCTAATCTCGATGAAGGCAGAGACTATTCTCAAGGGACTGGAACTCAACTGCAACATAATGCAGATGCCTACCGCGCAAACAGGCGGGTATTTCATCGCCGAGATCAGGGAAGCGGATGAGGACAAACTCAAGCTTCTCAAGGACTACGCTAAAATTCTTGAGGACAAATTGACCGGGAACAGCGAATTCCGGGTTGAACATACCGGCTTTGGGTTCATACTAAAAAAAAGGGTTGACCAGGATATTGAGTACAACGAGGCCTGGGAGAAGTGGGTGGTCTTTTCCAGGCATCTTTATGAAGAGCTATCCGATTTTATAGATGACCATACCGGCTAATGCCCTGAGTAAGCCCGTCAAATCCGCAACTTGCTTTTCGGGTTATCTTGGCTAATACTTTTTTCCACTGCCATCTTAACTAAATGTTTAGTCATAGTACCAGGAGGAAGCCTGACTCTATATGAGTAAAGAAAAGGAATTGGACTATAAAAACACCCTTAACTTGCCGCGCACCGATTTCTCGATGAAGGCAAATTTGAGCCAGAAGGAACCGGAAATGCTCAGGGCCTGGGAAGGAATAAACCTCTACCAGAAAATACGGAGGTCTTCCAAAGGGAGAAAAAAATTTATTCTCCACGACGGACCCCCCTATGCAAACGGCCACATCCACATAGGTCACTCCCTGAACAAGATTCTCAAGGACCTGATTGTAAAATCAAAGACCATGTCTGGATTTGATTCCTACTATGTTCCGGGATGGGATTGTCACGGGCTACCCATAGAATTTCAGGTCACAAAGGACCTGGGGCCGAAAAAGGAAACTGCTTCGAAGATAGAAATACGAAGGCTCTGCAGAAAGTACGCAGAGAAGTTTGTGGAAATCCAGCGGGAAGAATTCAAACGCCTCGGCGTTTTCGGGGATTGGGAGCGTCCTTACCTGACCATGAGCTTCGATTACGAGGCTACCATAGCCCGGGAACTCGGAAAATTTATCAAAGAGGGCGGTTTATACAGGGGAAAGAAGCCGGTTTATTGGTGTTATTTCGACCAGACCGCACTTGCCGAGGCCGAAGTAGAATACGAGGACAAGACCTCTCCGTCCGTATATGTTAAGTTTCCTCTATTGTCGAATGAGCTATTCCATCGGTTTCCTTTCCTCACCGGTAAAAGGGTTTATGCCCTGATCTGGACTACTACACCGTGGACTCTTCCCGGGAATTTAGCCCTGGCCTTTCATCCTGACCACACTTACGTAGCGACGGAAGTAGATGGAGAGGTGTATATACTCGCCGAGGCGCTTCTGGAAAATGTATTCGGGCTGGGAACAAAGACATTACATCAGTTTCGTGGAAAAGAAGTAGAGGGACTTAAGTTTAATCACCCGCTTTATGAAAGGGAGTCCATCGTTACCCTAGCCGACTTCGTAACTCTGGACACCGGAACGGGAATTGTCCACATCGCCCCGGGGCACGGCCAGGAAGACTATGAAATCGGGATAAAGTACAATCTGGACATCTATGCCCCGGTAGACGATAAGGGTCGTTTTACCAAAGAGGTCGAGTTCTTCGCCGGTATGTTCGTATATGATGCAAACAGGGAGATAATAGAAAAACTAAAGGAGAAAAACAATCTTTTAAGAGAGGAGAAGCTTGTTCACTCCTATCCTCACTGTTGGCGGTGCAAGAATCCGATCATCTTCCGGGCCACACCCCAATGGTTTATTTCCATGGAGAAGAACGGGCTGAGGTCGAAGGCCCTCGATGAAATAGAGCACGTAAGGTGGATACCGGAGTGGGGGAGGGACCGGATCTACAACATGATCGAGAACCGTCCCGACTGGTGCGTATCCCGGCAGAGGGCATGGGGGGTACCCATAGTTGTCTTCTATTGCGACTCTTGCGACCATGTCATCATGGACCCGGAAATTGTCAATCATGTTGCTGATATCTTCGAGAAAGAGGGAGCTGACGCCTGGTTCACACACGAGGCCGACCGATTGCTGCCCTCAGGATTCAAGTGCCCGGAGTGTGGAGGAAAGAACTTCCTGAAAGATAGGGATATACTGGACGTATGGTTTGATTCTGGGGTCAGTTTTGCTTCCGTGCTTGAGAAAAACCCGGAACTCTCCTTGCCCGCCGATATGTACCTTGAGGGAAGCGACCAGCACCGGGGATGGTTTCATTCCAGTCTTCTGGTTTCGGTAGGGACTAGAGGGACTGCTCCATATAAGTCAGTCCTAACCCACGGGTTTGTAGTGGATAGAGAAGGGGAAAAGATGTCAAAATCGAAGGGCAACGTCATTGCCCCTCAGGAGACTATAAAGAAATACGGCGCGGAGATTTTGCGACTCTGGGTTACGGCTGAAGAATACCGTAATGACATTAGAATCTCCACCGAAATCCTGGACAGGCTTGCCGAATCCTACCGGAAGATAAGAAACACCTTCAGATATCTTTTGGGAAACATATACGACTTCGACCCGCTCAAGCACCAGCGGGCATACAAAGACCTGGAAGAAATCGACAGGTGGATTTTACACCGGTTAGGTGTTTCGTCGGAAAAGATACTCCGGTCTTACGAGAATTATGAGTTTCATATCGTCTACCATGAACTTCAGAGGTTTTGCATAGTTGATTTAAGCTCGATATACCTGGATGTGCAGAAGGATGTGCTTTACACCTATGCTCCAAACTCCGGGAAAAGAAGGTCTGCCCAGACAGCCATATATATAATCTTGAACTCTCTGGCAAGGCTTTCTGCTCCGGTACTCTCGTTCACTGCGGACGAGGTTTGGCGCTATACACCGGGCGAGAAAACGGAGAGCGTTCATCTGACCACATTCCCCAAAGCGGAATTCATGGATGGTGCAATCGAAGAGAAATGGGACAGGTTACTTCTCTTACGGGATGACATCTTGAAGGCGTTAGAAATCCCTCGTAAGGATAAGTTCATCGGAAGCTCGTTAGAGGCCGGTGTGGGAATCTATGCAGAGGAAGGTACAAGAGAGTTTATAGCCGAAAACCTGGAGTTGCTTAAAACCTTGGCGATTGTATCGCATATCGAATTACTCGATGAGTCACCAGAGAATGCTAGGTATGGTTTTAAGAGTGCGGATATTCCCGGAGTCATTCTCGCAGTCACAAAAGCCCCTGGGGAAAAATGCGAGAGATGCTGGAATTATCGAACTACCGTCGGGGTTAACCCGGATTATCCTTCTATCTGCGACCGATGCATTGAGAACCTAAAGCACTGGGGATCTATACCTAAATCATGAGTTTCAGAGGATAATTACAGGGTATTTTTGAACTATTGATAAATACTATTTAATGTAATGCATAAATTACTATTATATCTTGCATTAAATAATCCCAAGTTAAATATTAAAAAAGATGAGAAGATTAAAGTTAAACAATAAATCTGGCATGTAATATCCTGTGATTACTAATTATCATGACACAATAAGCTCTAGAATATTAATTGTTTCATTAAGTTCTCTCTATATTATTAAAGTGAATTATTACATTCGTGATATAACAATCTATTTCATTTATTATTAGATAACCAAGACTCGATTTCATCGGTTGACTGTACTACATGCATACCCGCTTCATCGAACATTGTAAAAGCCTTATCGGCTTCCTCCGTATAGTCTATAACCCCGGGGATTACCACCGGAGAGGTACAATCTTCCAGGATGTAAACCTTCTCCACTAATTGTTTATGAGAAGGATGGGCTTGTATATCATTTAGCAAATCGGATATAGTCCAGGCCACGCAGTGACTTTTCGCTTGGCCGGCGATGAAGACAGCATCGAATTCCAGGAGCTTACGCATGAACTTATCGCTTTTCGGAGCTAACTGTTCTCCGTATGGATCGGTCGATACCTCCGGCCCCAGGACAGAGTAATGCTCGGTCAAGGGATGATCGCCTTTTGTATGAATATCCGGCTGGCTATAACGGGCAATAGTATGAAAGAAGATAGCTTCCTCTACAGCCGATACTAGCGCATGGCCAATACCGCCAAGCATGGCGTGGTATGGCCAGATGGTTAAGTCGTATTTACCGGTTCTCTTGAGCTCTTTTGTGTAGTGTAATAAATGCTCCTGCACATAATCCACGCCACGGCCAAGACTATGGCTCAAAGCTGGGTTGAAGCGCCAACGGCCTGTGATTATATCTTCGTTGCTAACTAGAGTAAATGGCGACGGATGCTTGCCCTGGTCATCGACTAAAAAGATGCCGTGAAAGATCTGCATGGCCTGGTGTGTATCCATGGTTGGCACGATCTGGGTGATTTTGCCCAGGTTTCGGTAAATAAATTCACAAAGACGCCTGTTGTCATCGACCGCTCCCATACCGGAGCGACCACCCACATACAATTCGAAGCCGGGTATGCAAAAGGTGTTCTGAACATCCACCAAAATGAGACAAATCTTAAACCGGTCATTAGCTGCAGGCTCAATGTTGTGCTCTTCTGCCCACAGTGGGGCTTTTTCAGCGATTTCCTGGTAAGGTACTTTCCAGACCTCGCCGACTTTGCTGGGGGCAAAGTGAGGCGGTATGGGTAATTCTAGTGGCATGAATAACAGACCTCGTAGTATGAATTAACGATGATGCTACAATACTTAATCTATTTTACGATAACTAAACACGACTTCAAACCGTTAGGAACGCGTGTGTACGTTACTGGCGGTTATGACATAGCACAACAACCTTGACATTACTTCGGCATGTAGAAATAATCAAAGCTCGGAGGTACGGTGTTGCGCCGGCAAAACCAGTCAAAGAAAAAGGTTTCCCTCTTCGTTACCTGCCTAGTAGATAATTTTTTCCCGCAAGTGGGGGAGAGTATGGTTAAGGTTCTGAGAAAACTGGGGGTGGATGTTGATTTTCCTGTTGACCAAACTTGCTGCGGACAGCCGGCGTTTAACAGCGGTTTTCAGCATGATGCCAAAGCGCTGGCCAAGAGGTTTCTCTCTGTATTCGACGACGATAATAGTTATGTTGTTTGCCCATCGGGTTCGTGTACAACCATGGTCAAGATTTTTTATAGAGAGCTGCTGAAAGAGGAACCTAAAGAACTGGAACTGGCCGATAGACTGGCATCGCAAACTTACGAGTTTTCCGAATTTCTGACGAAGGTGCTGCATGTGGAAGATGTGGGTGCGAGCTACCAGGGAAAAGTTACCTATCACGATTCCTGTCATCTTCTCCGAGAGTTGAGGATTAGGGACGAGCCGAGAAAATTAATAAAATCGGTCAAAGGAATTGATTTCGTTGAAATGAACCTGCACGATGCCTGCTGCGGATTTGGAGGGACATTCTCTATAAAATTCCCGAGGGTTTCGATTTCCATGCTCGAAGAAAAAATAAATAGTATCGTAGAAAGCGGTGCAGATACCGTGGTATCGACGGACATGGGTTGTCTTATGCATATTGGAGGGGCGGTAAGTAGAAGAAAGATTCAGGTCAAAGTGATGCACATAGCCGAGCTTCTGGCTTCGAATATATAGCCATGAATTCGCACAGATGAACACTAAGGAAAAAATGAAATACTCCGGGTTCTTACAAGGCAACGTTGCATGAACGAGCAACCCGCAGGTCATTGCGAGGGAATGGTAATTACCGAAGCAATCTAACGAACAAAGGCAAAAAGTAAGATTGCCACACTTCCTTCGGATGTTCGCAATGACAAAACTGGAGATAGTAATGACGGTTGTGACAGTGTTGTTTCAGGACATACACCGCAGCCTTGTTGCGGTGTAGTTGAGTCTAGATTTAGTTCTTTATTAAACTTTTACGATTAGAGCCGAAGTTATAAAGAAAATGCAAACGGCGAAATTGAATTTTAAGAAACAGTCGTCAACCGCACTGACCGACCAGAATCTAAGAAAAGCTCTGAGAAACACCACCGATCGTTTCAGGGCTTCGAGAAAAAGGGCATACGACGAGCTTAAGGAATTTGAGGACCTGAGAAATAAGGCAAGGGAGATAAAGAGAGAGACAATTGAACTTCTTCCAACGTATCTGGAGATGCTAGAAGGGAATGTGATTAAAGCCGGCGGAAAAGTTCACTGGGCTCAGGACGGGGAAGAGGCTTGCAGAATTATCGTAGAAATAGCCAGAGGAAACGGAGTCAGGTCCGTCGTTAAAAGCAAGTCAATGGCCACTGAAGAGATTGAGCTTAATCACGCTCTCGAAGAAGCCGGAATTAAAACCGTCGAGACCGACCTCGGGGAGTACATTATTCAACTGGCAAAGGAGCGCCCCTCGCATATAATCGCCCCGGCCATACACAAGAGCAAGGATGATATTTCTAGACTCTTTTCAGAGAAGCTAAACATTCCTTATTACACCGAGCCCCAGCAACTTACCAAGGTGGCAAGAGAAAGATTAAGAAGCGAGTTCTTGAGCGCCGATATGGGTGTCTCCGGTGTTAACTTCGCCGTAGCCGAGACCGGGACTATCGTCGTGGTAGAGAATGAGGGAAATGCTAGACTCTCCACCACCGTCCCCAGAGTTCACGTGGCAGTCATGGGAATCGAGAAAGTGATTCCCCGTTTTGGAGACTTGTCCGTTTTTCTGCCCGTCCTTGTCCGCAGCGCCACCGGGCAAAAGATATCCACCTACATTTCCTTCATAACCGGCCCCAAAAGAAAGAGTGATATGGACGGCCCGGAGGAGTTTCATCTGGTTATCGTGGATAACGGAAGGTCGAAGATTCTGGCATCCGAAGAGACCAGGGAATCGCTTTACTGCATAAGATGCGGAGCCTGCCTTAATATATGCCCGGTATACAGGCAAGTAGGGGGTCATTCCTACGGATGGGTTTATTCAGGGCCGATAGGAGCAATTATTACGCCTCAGCTTCTCGGCGTGGAAAAAGCGCCCGAGATTCCATTTGCGTCGTCTCTATGTGGAGCGTGCAAGGATGTCTGTCCGGTGAAAATTGACTTCCCCAAAGTTTTACTCGAGCTTAGAAAGAGAGTGGTGGAAGGAGAGAATAAAGATGGAAGGGGAGGGGAGGCAGGATTCTTAGAACGCCTTCTAGTGAGATTGTGGCGGCTCTCTATGGAGAGCAAAACAGCCTACGGTTTACTCTCCACTTTGTCCTATTTCCTGCAGTTTCCTTGGCTCTCCAAAAATAGAAAACTAAGTTCGCTGCCGTATCCGTTTTCTGAATGGATAAATGACCGTGACTTTCCAGCAGTGGCAAAAACACCTTTTAGAAAAAGGTGGAAAGAAATCAGTAAAGCATAGTAGGCAACTTGGCACTTGTAGGGAACGCAGAGCCTGTCCTGAGCAGCGCTGAAGGATGCGTTCCTTACATTCGGATAGATAATGAGCAGAGATTCGAGGAAAGAGATATTAACACGGATAAGAACCGGGCTTTACGGTTCGACTGACCTGCATCAACAAAGGGAAATAATACGCAAATCAACCAGCATTTCAGCCGAACCTCCGGTGGAGAAATCGATTTTAATAAATCAATTCGTAGATGAGGTAACCAAAGTAAGCGGGAATGCAAAAATAGTGGAGAGCGAGGATGCGGTTAAGGATTTTATCATGAGCTTTGTGGAAGAGCGAGGCATAAGCTCATTCGCTATCTGGGAATCCGACTTCATACAAAGGCTTCAAATTGGTGATGGCTTTCAGAGCAAAGGTCTAAGACTAGCTCACACTGATAAAAAAGAGGAAATGGCAGATGCAGGTATCGGGATTACCGAGGCCGATTTTGCCATAGCCGATACTGGAACCATAGTCCTCATAGCAAACGAAAAGCAGCCTCGAACCGTCTCTCTGGTTCCTCCGGTTCACCTGGCAATCGTCAAATCAAGTCTAATCCTGAGAAACATAAACGATTTATTTTCCATGCTTGCAAATTCGATTTCAGAGAAAACTTCGACCGAGGAGATAACAAGCTGTATGACCTTTATCACCGGTCCCAGCAGAACGGCGGACATCGAGCTTAACCTGACCCTAGGCGTACACGGTCCGAGAGAATTGTTTGTGCTGATTTATCTAGCACAATAAGATTGCTGTCTATAATGTATAGGATAGAGTTTATTATCGCGCTAGTCTTTACACTCACTGCAGCGAATTACTACCTCAGATCCCCGCGATGCAATCTCTTATTATAGACAGGTTTGACTGATTTTAGAAATTAGACTTGTTAATCCAATCCCTGGCGTCAAACTCTTTTCCGGTAACACCGACTGACTCATCAGAGGCTAAGTACAAAAATATAGGGACTATATCTTCCGGTGTTGGTAGGGTCATGGGGTCTTCATCCGGATAGGCCTTGGCTCTCATATCAGTCCTGGTTCCTCCGGGATTGACGGAATTAACTCTGACATTTGACGACCTCAATTCATCGGCAAGAACCTGGGTCAAGCCTTCAAGCCCGAATTTGGATGCGGCGTAGGCCCCCCAGAAGGCTTTACCATGTCTTCCCACACTCGAACTAATGTTTATTATCGAGCCGTTCTCGGATTTGAGAAGAAAAGGGAGAAGGAACTTAGTCACATAGAATTGGGCATTTAAGTTGACTTGAATCACTTCATCCCAAACATCTTCGGGATAATCCAGAATGGTTGAGCGCACACCGAGAATACTGGCGTTATTCACGAGTATATCCAGTCTGTCCCATTTATCCCGAACCCGGCCAGCAATCTTCCTTGCATCCTGTCTATCCGAGATATCCGCTGTCACGTATTCTATCTCGCCGTACTTCTTGATCTCTTGACAACATCTTCTAAGTGTAACTTCATCTCGACCACAGATTATTACGGAAGCTCCTTCCTTTACATAAGCATTTGCTATGGCTTTCCCGATACCTTTACCCCCGCCGGTAATTAGTGCAGTTTTTTCTTTCAGCTTCATAGAAAGGAGAGTATACCAGAAAGCAATTGTTTGGGTTATATTTGTCTTTATTAGCTAAGTGAGAGTAGGTAGCAGAAAATAATAAAGACTTAAAAATGAAAATCAGTAGGATTTTCATAGAAAACTTCAAATCAATTAAATATCTTGAGTTTTTCCCGAGTGATATCTGCGCTTTAATTGGTGAAAACAACGCTGGCAAAACCAATATACTTTCAGCAATTAATTTTCTATTAGGAGAAACTTGGCCTTCTCGAAGAGGATTAGAAGCAACAGATTATTACAACCAAGATACCAATCAATCAATTCATATCGACCTTACATTTGAAAGCAACCCTCATAAGATCAATAGGATTTGGTGTACTATACCTTGGGAAGGAAGAGCGGAAACGATGGTTGAATATGCCTCGGGAGATAGAAGAAATCTAACTTCGGAGTAACGCATCGCCAATTCAGCAAAACGATTTGATAAAGTACTTCAATGATACCCTGAAACTGTTGAGAACCAAGCTCTATTGTGAGTTTGAGGAAAAATTCAAAGTTAGCTTTGGAGAGCAGATTAAACATACGACTTATAATATCGAATTAGATTTTCGCACTTTTGATCCACTTAACTACTACCGTTCGATCCAGCCGCTTATGGTTGAAAAAGGCAAACCAAAAAGCCTTTCAGAAACCGGGCAAGGTATGCGAAACCTTATCCTTATGGCTTTGTTTCGTACATATGCTGAAGTCTTTAAGGACAATGCAATTATCGCTATAGAGGAACCAGAAATTTATCTACATCCCCATGCTCAAAGAAGCCTGGCAACTCTGTTTAATGAATTAGCAAAACGGGGAAAACAAATTTTCTATTCTAGTCATTCCGGTAATTTTATAGCAATAGAACACTTTGATCGAATTTGTCTAGTTGAACAATGTTTAGATTCGAGCGGCCAACTATGCACCCAATTACGGCAGGTATACGTTGAGGATTTGCTAGAAAATCGTCAAAAGCTACATCCAGATATATCTATGAATCCGATTAGTATTAGAGAACGATATAGCAATATTTGCGGCTTAGAGCATAATGAAGCCTTATTTGCCAAGAAAATAGTTTTGGTTGAAGGAGAAACGGAAGAATATAGTTTGCCGATTTATGCTCTGAAATTGGGATACGATTTTGACACTAATGGTGTTTCTATTGTTAATGCTCATGGCAAACATAATCTTGATCAGTTTTACCAATTGTACACTGCTTTTGGCATTCCGGTGTATCTAATATTTGATAATGATCGTGGTGGTAAGAAGAATGATTCAGAACAAAACGTAGTGTTATTACGAATGTTGGGAAAGCCCGAATGTCTGGTCCCTGAAGCAGTTATAGAAGATAAATTTGCTATTATTGAGGGCAACTTTGAAAGAGCGATGAGAGAATATCTAGAATCAATTGAGCCCGGTAAATATAAATGGCTGGAAAATGAGGCTAAAAAACAGCTTGGGGAAAAAGTGGGAAAAGGACTAATGGCTCGCTTTATGGCTCAGAAACTAACTAATACCAATAAATTAGAAGATCAAAAACATGTAGGCATGGACTTTCTAGAGTTCGTAGAATCAAAAAAGCCAATAACAGCTGCGAGTCTGAAAAAAGCAGATAGGATTTTTCTTGAGAACTCTGTCGTTAAAATTGAATTTCATAAATCGTCGATTCACTCAGACCATATATCCCGCAAAGAAGCACTGGAAAATCTTATGAAACTTGCGGAAGAATTCTTAGTGGAGGAAATTAGCGGAGTTGAGGTTACATTTTCTAATATCCCTAGTTTTATAAGGGATATTATTCGAGCTATTAAAATGCTAGAAAATTCTGAAAGGTCGTCGGTTTAATAATGAGATTGGTGACCAAATACAAGGTCTGATAAGGAATCTTATGTCAACTCATAATAATCGATTTCGGGGTATAATTTCATCTACCGTATCCTAATGACTAAAGTCCAGTCTTCGTGGTCAAGAAAATATGGTAATTGCTTGAAATGTGGAACCAGGGAGCGTCCACATAAATCAAGAGGATACTGTACTCGGTGTTATGATTACAATACTGAGACCAGGCAACAAAGACATATATCTAGAAAGACTAGAAAATTAGAAAAAAAAATTTCCATAGGTGAACTAAAACACTCTTATTCTGAAATGCAAATGTCTCTAAATGACATAGCCCGTAATTATAACTGTACTAGGCAATATATTCATAAATTAATGAAGAAATACGGGATTAAACGACGCAATCGAACTCAAGCAAGAGAACTTGCTCTGAGTAAAGGAAAGATTGCAAGTGAACGAGAAGACATTTTGGGAAATATAATAAAGGTTACACACCATAAGCACATAATTGACAAGGATTTCTTCAAATGCTGGTCTCCTGCCATGGCCTATGTTCTTGGAATTATATATACAGATGGAAACTTACAACCTGAGACATGTACCAATATATCAAAAATTCCACCTAGGTTGATCGTTTTTCAGAAAGAACCAGAACTTCTAAAGAAAATGTTGGCACTAATGGATAGCAATGCTATGCTTCGCTTCAAGCCAAAACGTGGTATTGCAGGTGCTGGGTACTACTTCGACATTGCTGATAGAGTGCTTTGCGAGGATTTGATCAAATTAGGTCTCAAACCAAAAAAAAGTTTGACACTAATTTTTCCAGATGTAGAACCCCAATATGCTAGACATTTTATAAGGGGTTGTTGGGATGGTGATGGAAGCGTTTATTGGGAGGGAAACGACCCCAATAAACCCTGCGCCAGTTTTGTTAGTGGTTCAAGGCTCTTCATAGAAAGACTTATCGAACACCTGGTAAAACTCGGTTTGCCTGATAGAACAATTCATACCGATAAGCGTAGGGCTTTTTATTTCAGGTATACAGGCGTGGACTGTGCTAAGTTATATCACGTATTATATGATGGGGTTCCTGAGGATATGTACCTTACAAGAAAGTACGAACGTTTTAAGGCCATTGCCGATTATTTTGAGAAACACAGCCAATTGAAACTAACTTTCTGACAAGAGCAGAAAATCATACCTACCCTTGCGTAACCTAAATTTAGTTATTATATTAATTCCACTTTTACTAAAGCTAACGAATCTAAGGAGATAGCATCATGCCAATATATGAATATGAATGTGAAAAATGCGGTCGGGTAATGGAAGAACTCCAGGGCTTCAGCGATCCTCCCTTGAGGAAGTGTAAGTACTGCAAAGGGAAAGTGCATCGCTTGATATCCCTTTCTTCATTCCAGCTAAACGGAACCGGCTGGTATGCTACCGACTATGCAAAAAACCCCGGGATTCCGTCTAGGGCTGCCGAGCAAAATAACCCAGCACTCTCATCCGACTCTTCAAACGGCAACGGCTCATCAGAAAAGGCTTCTGGGACAATTACTACTGATCCAAAGAAAATCAAAAAGTCCGGTATGCCAAACATGAGCAAGAACGATGTCAAAGTCTAAACGTAACTTATTGTAATCATTATAATATTAATATAAGGCAGCAATAAACCTGTATTTATTAACCGAAATTTTTACCGCCCTCCCCTTTTCACGCGTTTTAATTGTACGATGAATATTGTTAAATCTTTCCCGGGCATATAATATTTGCATTCTTAATTGAAGAGGAAAACAAAATGGATTTAGGCATCAAAGATAAAGTGGCTATCGTGCTGGCTTCGAGTAAAGGGCTGGGAAAAGCAGTAGCGATAGGGTTAGCCGAGGAAGGGGTGAATTTGACTATATGTGCCAGGGGGAAAGAGACCCTAGAAAAAACGGCGGATGAAATCAGAGAAAAAACCGGAGTCGATGTTCTGGCATTAGAGGCTGATGTTTCCCAGACGGGAGACATTAAGAGGATAATCAATGAGACCATAAGCTCTTACTCCACCGTTCACATATTGGTGAATAATGCCGGTGGTCCCCCTCCCGGCAATCTTTTTGACTTCACGCTGGATAATTGGAAAAAGGCGCTTGAACTCAACCTCTTGAGCACCGTGCAGATGACGAACGAAGTCATACCTTATATGAGAAAACAGAAATGGGGAAGGATTATCAACATCACCTCCATAGCCGTAAAACAACCCATAGACGGCCTAATACTATCGAATACGGCCAGGGCTGGAGTAATAGGATTTGCTAAATCGGTCTCGAACGAATTTGCCCGGGATAATATACTGGTCAATTGCGTCTGCCCCGGTCGAATACTTACCGACCGTATAATCCATCTTGCGGAGGAAAGGGCAAAGAGAGATAATAAAAATATCGAAGATGTGATAAATTCTATGGAGCTGGACGTGCCGATTGGCCGGATCGGAAAGCCAAAAGAGCTTTCCGACCTGGTCGTATTTCTGGCTTCGGAAAGGGCAAGCTATATTACCGGTACGACAATCCAGGTTGATGGCGGGTTGGTTAAAAGCATTTTTTGACCTATCAAGTGAGAAAATAAAATGTATGATGAGAAACTTATCATATATTTACCGGAAGCGTCAGGTTCTATGCCTGACTTTTGTCTGTCTAATCTTTTATCTGATAAAGCAATACAATTTCCACGACGAGCGCGAAACCGGCCTGGACCGCTCTTCCGGTTACACCTATGTTGAACTAGCCGAAGTTGGTCGCCCTACTGTTGTGCTCAAGTTTGATAATGACTCAGGGCTTGAGCACATTGCACGCTCGTTAAGCCTATCCGAAAAACCGAGAAACGGAGATAGAATCATACTTCATGGCGACGGCAGATATGAGTTCTCCAGAATGAGTGGAATAAAGAGCCTGGCGCTCGGCGTCCCCGTAGGAATAAACTCCGCTAGCACGGATGACCTACAGTCACTTCCCGGAATCGGTATCAAGTTGGCAGAGAGGATCGTGGAGTGGAGAAACTCCAATAACGGCTTCAAGAGTATTGAAGAACTTGAGGAAGTAGATGGAATCGGCAAGAAAAAAATGGAGACCATAAGGCCTCTAGTGAGTTTGGATTAGCGCCTTATGAGGAAATCTATCTCACTTACGCTGTCTTCTTCCTCCCATTCCCTTTGTTCAGTCGTGCTTTGATATCCATGGACCTCCTGCCGTATCTCCTCCGAATACAAGCCGTCACCCATGGTGTCCACATCATACGGAATCAAGCCGTAAGGAGTATTGACAAAACGTATCCCGTCCGGGGTTTGAAATTCTCCCCCAGGGAACTTCTTCAAGGCCTCTCTCATGAAGTCCGTCCATATGGGAAGCGCGGCCCTTCCGCCAGCCTCGCCTTTCCCGAGCGTAGTGTGGTTATCCTTACCCACCCATACGCCCGTAACTATCCTCGGGCTGAAACCGATAAACCATGCATCGGTAAAATCATTCGTCGTCCCGGTCTTTCCAGCAATCGGAGCTAGGGAGGTAAGCTCAAGAGCCCTTCTCCCGGTGCCTTCTTTGACCACCGCCTGGAGCAAGTCGGTCATGATGAACGCCGTTTCCGGGCTAATGGCTCGCTTTCCACTGTCGTAACGAAAACTTATGGAATTACTCCGCAGGTGTTTTAAAAATTCCTGGGGGGTCAGAAATACTTTATCCCTAGTGGTGTTAAAATCTTCGTCCGGAGCGAGAACATCTTCTTTCACATACTCATCCTCGGTCCGTACATCTCTACCTATCCTTCTGGCAATCTCCTTTATTATTTGCAGTCTCTTTGTTTCCCGGTCCTCCCTCTCTGCCTCCTCGGTAGAGAGAAATTGATTATTCGTTGTATCCTCGACCAGCTTACCGTCACGGTCGTATATTCGAAGTATAAACTTGGGCTCGACTAATTTACCCCCGGTGGCAAAGACGTTAAAAGCCCTTACCATCTCTATCAACGATACCTCGGACCCCCCGAGGACGAGAGATGGATAAGGGTTTAGGGTTGAGGTAAAGCCGAACTGCTTTATGTAGCCCAAGGCGTAATTTGGGTCTATTTCCAGCAAAAGTCTCACGCTGGCTAAATTTCTGGATTTTGCCAGCGCCTCCCTAAGGAGGATTGGTCCCAGGTACCCGCCGTCATAGTTTTGCGGTTCCCAGTTTTTAACGCTCACCGGAATATCGTAAACGATAGTGGTTTCTGTATACCCTTTATCTATGGCCGCAGAATATACCAAAGGCTTGAATGAAGAACCCGGTTGCCTCAAAGCCTGAGTTGACCGGTTAAACTGAGAATCACGAAAATCAAACCCTCCCACCAAAGCCTTGATGTAGCCATTTGTATCCATGGCCAATATTGCCCCTTGAGTCTCCGGCTCATAATAGAGGGACGCCTCGTATATGCCTTCTACCTCTCTTGTCACTCTTACCTTGACCACGTCGCCGACCCTCAGTTTGGTCTGCACCAGGGAAATACCGCCGTAGCCATTAAGGGGCGCGTAGTTCTTCGAAAGTGGAAAGGAAAGCCCGTCCACCGGCTTGCCCAGCGGTGTGCTTACCGCGAATCTAAGCTCGCCTGGCCATTTCCCCATAGCTAAGCTGGCTTTAAAGACACTCGGAGAAATCCCAGTGTTGGATACCTCGGTAACAACCGCCTGGTATGAGTTTCCTGGTTTAATTTCATCGATTTTCTGCGATTCTAAGAAATCCCTTATCTCCTTCTGGCTGCTTAAATGTCTCACCACGGTGCCCCTACCCCGCCGCGATTCGAGCTCCAGTATTCCCCGTCTTAGAGACCATTGTGCAGCCAGGCTTAAATCTACGTCTACTGTGGTAAATACCGTGTATCCCCCGTTTATGAGCGCCTTAGTTCCAAACCTTCTCTCTATGTGTTGTCTGACCAGCTCTACCAGATACGGGGCGACCTGGAGATTAGGGGTTCGAGAGGGTAAAACCTTAATCTTGTAGTTTTCCGCCTCCTTTCTCTGCTCTTTGGTGATAAGATTCTCTTCTTCCATGATTCTAAGCACTAACCTTTGACGGTCTATCGCTCTCTCCGGATATTTGCGTGGAGAATAGTATTCCGGTCTCTTGGGAAGCCCAGCTAGAAGCGCCGCCTCGGCCAGGTTTATGTCCCGTGCCGATTTGTGAAAGTAGTTTCTGCTGGCGGCCTCGATCCCGTATGTGCCGTCGCCCAAGTAAATGTGATTAAGATATATGTAGAGAATTTCGTCTTTGGAAAGATTCTTCTCCATCCGGTAGGCCAATATCGCCTCTTTTATTTTTCGGGTAAGGCTCCTTTCCGGGGATAGAACCAGATTCTTTGCCACCTGCTGGGTTATGGTACTCCCTCCCTGGACTATATCTCTTTCCTGAATGTTCTTAACCAGGGCACCTATTATTCGTTTGAAGTCAACACCCTCGTGCTTGAAGAAGCGCTTGTCTTCCACGGCGATAAAGGCATTTCGGACATGGGTGGGTATTTGCTCAAGTGGGATGAGTTTTCTCTTTTCAGTGGTGAATTCTCCTATTAACTGGCCGTCGACCGAGTAAACTTCGCTAATAAGGCGGGGCTTATAGCCTGTGATTTTGGTGAGGTCAGGGAGGTCGTAAGTAAAATACCAAAAGAGAATGTAGGTCGATAATAGCACCAGCACAGTGAGAAAGATAAAACCCAGGAAATAAGGCTTAACCCTTTTTCCCCTTCGCTTGAGGTTGATTTTTTGTTTTCTTCTCATGTTAACTTAATTTGTAATCAGTTATTATAACTAACCATGGCAGAAATAAAAAACGACCAGGCGTCCTTCGACGCTTATATTCGCAGCATAGAAGACCAGGAATTAAAAGGAATCCTGCTTAAGCTAAAAAACGAGATGCGAAAGCCGGATGTTCCCTGGGAGACGATAAAAAAAATTCTGCAGTCCTTGATGGATAAGGACAAAGAAGTCCTCAAAGAGGTGATTCCGCTTATATTAAAGTAGCCATAAAATTTACCGACAAAAAAATCCAAACTCAGTTGTTTTTATGCATTCCTACCATTATTATTAATACAACAAACACTCTTAGAGACACATGGTGAATACCCTTCGCAGCGTAAACAGCGTCTTAGACCTTATCGGAAATACCCCGGTGATAAGGCTCAAAAAAACAGTACCGAAGATGGCAGCAACGGTCTGGGCAAAACTGGAGAACCTGAACCCAGCGGGGAGCGTTAAGGAAAGAATATGTTTAAGAATGATCGAGGTGGCGGAGAGAGAGGGAAAGATCCGACCGGGAAAGAGCGTGATCGTCGAGCCTACTAGCGGCAACACCGGAATCGGGCTTGCACTCCTATGCGCAGTGAAGGGATATAGATTAATCCTGACCATGCCCGATGATATGAGTCTAGAGAGAAGGCTTCTCCTGGCGGCCTACGGAGCGGAACTGGTCTTAACGCCGGCAGAGGAGAAAATGGAGGGAGCGGTAAGGGTAGCCGAGAATATAGTTAAGGAGGACCCGAACGCCTTCATGCCACAACAGTTTAAAAACAAGGCCAACCCGGAAGCGCACAGATTAACCACCGGGCCGGAGATACTGGAGCAGGTCCCCGGGGAGATTCACGCCTTTGTCAGCGGCGTCGGTACCGGTGGGACAATCACCGGTGTTGGAGAAATACTGAAGAAACACTTTCCCCAAATACACATAGTAGCGGTGGAGCCGGCCGAATCCGCCGTTCTATCCGGGAAAGAGCCACACGTACACGATATACAGGGAATCGGAGCGGGCTTCGTTCCTGACATACTCAACACGAAAATCTACGACGAAATAATAACCATAAGCAGTAGAGAGGCCAGAGCGTTCACTAAATTATTGGCCAAGGAAGAGGGACTACTGGTGGGTATATCTGCCGGAGCGGCTGGGTTAGCGGCGGTAAGAATAGCGGAAAGACTCGGGCCGAGTAAACAGGTTGTGACCATATTCTGTGACACCGGTGAAAGGTATTTAAGCACCGAGGTATTCAAGGAAATTCAATAAAAACTGTATCTTATGTTGAAAAGTCTACTATGTATGCTATCATTTTTTTGAATTAAAATTTACCAATGAAACGAGGTAGAATTGAGCAGCCAGCTTTTTAAAAATCTGCTTTTATGGTTAGTTATTTTTATAGCTATAATTGCCTTATATCAACTAATAAATACCCCTCAGAGCAACTACAAAGATATACCTTATAGCCAGTTCCTCAAAAGCCTCGACCAGGGAGAGATAGATAAGGTTGAATTCAAGGGCGAGGAAATAAAGGGCACATACAAAGGTGAAATTCAAAACGGGTTCAAGACTACCGGACCGGCTAGCGACGACTTGATCAAAACTCTGAAGGAGAAAGACATTGCGTTCAGCTTCTCCGAGAATAGAGAAGGTTCGCTGACGCACATACTCCTTAATTGGGCCCCACTGATTTTATTGATAGTAATAATGGTTTTATTCATGCGGCAGATACAGACAGGTGGCACCAAGGCTATGTCCTTTGGAAAAAGTCGCGCCCGAATGCTCAACGAAAATCAAAATAAGACCACGTTCAAGGACGTAGCGGGTATAGATGAGGCTAAAGAGGAAGTACAAGAAATAGTTGAATTCCTGAAGAACCCCAAGAAATTCACCCGCCTCGGCGGACGGATACCAAAAGGAGTTTTGCTGGTAGGACCTCCCGGTACCGGAAAGACACTACTGGCCAAGGCTATAGCCGGAGAAGCCGGGGTGCCGTTTTTCATCATAAGCGGAAGCGACTTCGTAGAAATGTTCGTGGGCGTGGGTGCATCGAGGGTGAGAGACCTTTTTGTGCAGGCAAAGCGTCATGCCCCCTGTATTATATTCGTTGATGAACTGGACGCGGTAGGAAGACACCGAGGAGCGGGCTTGGGGGGTGGACACGACGAAAGAGAGCAGACCCTAAACCAGCTTCTGGTGGAGATGGATGGTTTTGAAGCCAACGAAGGAATAATAGTTATTGCTGCCACCAACCGTCCGGACGTGCTTGACCCGGCTCTTCTACGACCGGGGAGGTTCGATCGTCAGGTGGTTGTCCCCAGGCCCGATGTCAGGGGAAGGGAAGAAATACTGAAGGTGCACACGAAAAATACCCCTTTAAACGAAGACGTCAACCTCTCCCTTATTGCCCGTTCCACCCCTGGTTTCTCCGGTGCCGACCTTCAGAACCTGGTGAACGAGTCCGCTCTTCATGCCGCACGCCTGGGCCGGACGCAGATCAACATGGAGGATTTCGAATACGCTAAAGACAAGGTGATCATGGGCGTGGAGAGAAAGAGCCTCATCATCAGCGACAAAGAAAAAAAGATAACCGCGTATCACGAGGGCGGCCATGCGCTTGTGGCAAAACTCACACCCGGAACAGACCCGATACATAAAGTGACCATCATTCCCCGGGGGCTGGCCCTGGGGGTCACACAGCAACTGCCCATTGAGGATAAGTACACCCTTTCTAAGGCTTATTTGAATAATACTATAATGGTCCTCCTTGGTGGAAGGGCGGCGGAAGAGATAATATTCGAGGAGCAAACCAGTGGAGCGGGCAACGACCTGGAGAGAGCCACGGAGATCGCCAGAAAGATGGTCTGCGAATGGGGAATGAGCGATAAGGTAGGGCCGGTGACATTCGGCAAAGGGGAAGAGCAGATATTTTTGGGCAAGGAGCTGTCACGACATAAAGACTACAGCGAAGCAACCGCTGTAGAAATCGATAACGAGATAAAGAAAATAGTGACCGAGAACTATCAAAGGGCCAAGGCCGTTCTCGAAAAGAATATAGAACTACTCCACACACTGGCCGAAGTCCTGCTGGATAAGGAAGTAGTCGACGGAAAAGAACTGGACGACATCGTAAAAAAGATCAGACCGGAGTATCCATCTTGGGAAAGCGGGCTTAGTCAAAAAGGCGCAGTCGCACTCAGGACAAAAAATGTTGACGAGCTGTAAAAGCTAATACTCTAATCAACCGATCTGTATCATACGTACTCCTGAAAAGACTTAATTAAAAGTCTTTAGAAGAATGAACCCAGGGTACAAACCTCGATCTGAGGATAAAGCTTTAAACCAAGTTGAGCCAATCTCCCCTGCTTCGCGCTGCGTAAAGAACTTCATTTTCAGGGATAGAAAAGTGGTTTTGGGGCGGAGGACATATATTATGGGCATACTTAATGTAACTCCTGACTCTTTTTATGATGGCGGAAGGCACTTCAAGCCGGATGATGCGCTAAGGCAGGCCGAGAGGATGATAGATGAGGGAGCGGACATAATAGATATTGGCGGAGAATCAACGAGGCCCGGGTCGACGGGGGTATCGGAAGAAGAAGAGCTAAAGCGAGTAATCCCGGTTATAAGAGAGGTCACAAAAAGATTCGACCTCGCATTATCGATCGATACAACTAAAGCAAAGGTGGCCGAAGAAGCCTTGGAAGAGGGTGTATCTATAGTGAACGATATAAGCGGGCTACTGTTTGACCCCAGAGTTGCGGAGGTAGCGGCAAAATATGACGCCGGCCTAGTTCTAATGCATACCCCCTCCCGCCCCAGGGATATGCAGAATAAAACAGGGTATAGTTCTCTTATCGATGACGTGATGAATTCCCTGAGACGGTCGATAGAGTTGGCTGAGGATAAAGGAGTACATCCGGAGAGCATTCTAATCGACCCTGGATTCGGGTTCGGAAAAACAGCCGAACAGAACCTGGCGCTCCTAAAACATCTAAGCCGGTTTCTCGTCCTGGATAAGCCCATATTAATCGGCACTTCGAGAAAATCCTTTATCGGTAGGGTTCTGGGTCATGACCTGCCGGAAGATAGGCTTGAGGGAACCGCCGCAACAATAGCCATCGGAATTATGAATTCGGCTTCGGTTGTTCGGGTCCATGATGTGCTCTATATGAGAAGGGTGGCAGAAATTACGGATGCGGTTATTAACGCTAATTAAAGCCTCGGGATAAAATAATGTTTGACGCTATTTTCAACTTTAGATATTTATGGGATGCGATAGACATCTTATTAGTCGCTGGGATCATTTATTACTTGCTCACCCTTATCGAGGGAACGCGTGCCGTACAAATGCTTTCCGGGCTTACAGCCTTGTTTGCGCTTTATTTCGCTTCGCAGAGATGGGAATTATTCACCCTCAACTGGATCTTGGGACATTTTCTGGGCTCCATCATTATAATTGCGGTGATCCTATTCCAGAACGATATACGGAGAGCCCTGGCCGCACTGGGTAGGAATCCTCTTCTCCTGAAAATCTCCCGGGGGAAATCGGAAGAGTTGGTCGTTGATGAAGTGGTGAAAGCGACCAGCTTCCTGGCTAATCGCCGAATTGGCGCCCTTATCGCCATCGAGAAAACGAACAGCCTGGCCGACTTTGTCGAAATCGGCATGAAAATAGACGCCTGGGTATCTAGAGAGCTTATCATAAGCATATTCAACACATCCTCCCCACTTCACGACGGAGGAATGATCATCGGCAGTAACAAGATCCTGTCCGCCGGTTCTTTTTTCCCGTTGGCTACAGACCCGGACCTGGAAAGGGAGCTGGGAACAAGGCATAGAGCGGCTATAGGGCTATCCCGGGAGACAGATGCAATCGTGGTTGTGGTCTCGGAAGAGACGGGAACAATATCCCTCGCCTCCGAGGGCAACTTGACCAGGGGGTTGGATGCAACTTCACTCTATAATCGTCTCCTCGACCTTTTGGTGATAGGAAGACAGCAATCCGAAAACTATGGTATTTTTGACCGCATCGTTAAAGGAAAGCGAGTAGAAAAGAACAGTGCTTAAAAAGCTCGATGAGATATTCCGAAATCTATTTTTCAAGAATGTTGGTAAGAAAATCTTAGCCATTACCATTGCCGTATTTCTTTGGTTTATAGCCAACGTTGAACATGATATCGAGAAGAGTTTGTCCATAAATGTGAATTACGTAAACTTACCCTCTGACCTGGTTATCGTGAACAAACCCCCGGAGAAACTCAACATCAGGATTCGCGGTTCCCGCACCCAGCTATCCTCCATTTCTCCGCGTAATATAACCTTCACCGTCGACCTGGCCAACGCATCCCCCGGCCTCTCTAAGTTCGAGGTGCAAACAGACCAAATCAAGACGCCCCGCGGAGTGCTGGTCACCGGAATAACCCCGGCTGAGATCAAGGTGGATATAGACAAATTGATGGTCAAAGAAGTCGATGTGAGGCCGGTAATCGAGGGTCCTGCCGATACCGGATATGAGGTGGTCGGCGTGCCCACCGTAGACCCCAGCAAGGTGGAGATCAGGGGGCCAAGAAGCATCGTGTCCAAGGTCGAGCGCTTGAACACCGACTCGATATCGGTGGTCGGAGTGAGGTCGAAATTTACCATCCAAGTTCCTCTAAAGCCAGTAAATCCGCTCGTCGACGTCGTCAAAGATGAGATTGTAAGGGTCACGGTGGACATACAGGAACAGATAGTGGAGAAGCAGTTTAAAAACATAGATATAAAACTGGTTAACTTTGATGACCGGGAAGTGGAGCCGTTGGGTCCTATGAAAGCAGAACTGGAATTTGAAGGTCCCTACAGTATAATCCGGGACCTGAACAGTGATGATATAAACGTTTATGTCGATGGACATAATCTAAAAAACAGTCAGCAAAACCGGGTAGAGTTACAGATAGACGTAATCTATCCGCATCCGGAGCTTATTACGTTGAAGAAAAAGACACCGAAAGTGGTAGAGGTTAAACTCAACTGAATAGAGGAAGGAGGGTTGAAAGAACGATATAAACACCTATTCGGAACCGATGGGGTGCGGGGCGTAGCAAACCTGGAGCCCATGACTGCGGAGATGAGCCTCAAATTGGGTAAGGCTCTTACCCATATACTGAAGGAGCAGAAGTCGGACTCCAAAAAACCGAAAGTGGTGATCGGGAAGGATACCCGGCTTTCCGGCTATATGTTTGAGCAGGCAATCTCCGCCGGTATTGCCTCTATGGGCGCTGACGTGCTTCTGGTGGGACCGCTTCCCACGCCAGCAATAGCATTCCTGACTGTGAGCATGCGCGCCGACGCCGGGGTGGTAATTTCCGCTTCCCATAACCCGTTTGAGGACAACGGAATAAAGTTCTTCGACCGATTCGGGTTCAAACTGCCCGATGAAAAGGAACTGGAGATAGAAGAGCTCATCCTGAGCAAAAGGGTGAACAAGCTGAGTGTTCCGTCCGGAGAGATTGGAAAGGTTACCAGAATCGATGACGCCGCCGGTAGATATGTAGTTTTTGTGAAGAACACCTTCCCCAAGGACTTAACACTCGAAGGGGTTAAAATCGTCCTCGATTGTGCCAACGGCGCCGCCTATAAAGTTTCTCCTATAGTGTTCCAGGAGCTAGGGGCAGATGTTATCACCATCGGGGTTAACCCCGATGGCAGAAACATAAACACCGAATGCGGGGCCATCAACCCGGGCTTACTCAAAAAGAGGGTTCTCGAAACCGGTGCTGACCTGGGCATAGCCTTGGACGGAGATGCGGACAGGATTATTTTATGCGATGAGATGGGAGAGGAAGTAGATGGAGATAAAATAATGGCCATTTGTGCGGATGAGCTGATGGAGCAGGGACGACTGGGGAAAAACACCGTAGTGGCGACGGTAATGAGCAACATGGCTCTGGAAACCTTTTTAGAGGAGAAAGGGGGTAGCCTGGTCAGGACGCCGGTTGGAGATAGATACGTGGTCGAAGAGATGAGGAAAAGAGGATGCAACTTTGGCGGCGAAAAATCCGGGCATATAGTATGCATGGACCACACCACCACCGGGGATGGGACGCTGGCCGCCCTGCAAATATTAGCTATCATGAGAAGAAAGCAAGCCAGGCTCTCCGAGCTTTCCAGGTTAATAGAGCTATACCCTCAGATCTTAATCAATGTCCGAGTGGCCGAGAAAAAACCCTTCGAGAACATAGACGGGCTCGATAGGCTCATAAAGGTGTGTGAAGAAAGGCTCAAGGCCCGCGGAAGAATAAATCTTCGGTACTCCGGGACCGAACCTCTGGCCCGGGTCATGGTGGAGGGTGAGAGTGAATCGCTCATAGGGGAAATTGCCGAACAAATCGCGTCGGTACTGAGAAAGGAGATAGGGGGTTGAGTCATGCCTAGACTGAACGTGAATATAGACCATGTGGCTACCTTGAGGCAAGCCAGAAGGGGTACGGACCCGGACCCGGTTCTAGCAGCCTATCTGGCGGAGGTTGCTGGTGCGGACGGTATTGTGGTGCACCTACGCGAGGACCGGAGACACATACAAATTAGAGACCTACATATCCTGAGACAAACGGTGAAGACAAAACTAAATTTGGAGATGGCCCCCACCGGTGAGATGGTGGGGATTGCACTGGATGTGAAGCCGGATATGGTGACGCTGGTGCCGGAGAAGAGAGAGGAGATAACCACCGAGGGTGGATTAAACGTGATAGATAACCATCGGGTCGTGTCCAAGGTGGTGAAAAGGCTCAGGGAGGGCGGATTGTTCGTCAGTCTTTTCATAGACCCGGACCAGGAACAGATCAAGGCATCGAGGAACGCCGATGCCGATATGGTCGAGCTTCACACCGGGCACTACGCCGAGGCAAAAAATGAGCAAATAAGAAGGGAGGAGTTCAAGAAGGTCGAATACTCGGTGAAGATCGCTCTGGAACATGATTTAAGGATCTCCGCAGGGCATGGCCTGGATTACAAGAACGTGAGGATGATTGCTTCCCTAAGCGATATTGAGGAGTTAAACATAGGCTTCAGCATCATAGCCCGTTCGATAATCGTGGGGATGGAAAAAGCGGTTAGAGAGATGATTGAAATTTGTCGATGACGTCGATATTGATATGATTTCAGGAATAGGAATCGACCTAGTGCATATACCCCGGATGGAGAAGCTTCTAAAAAAGTGGGGGATGCGGTTTAAGCAGAGGGTGTTCACCGGTCGGGAAATAACGTATTCGGAGAGCCATACCCGGTATGAGCAGCACTATGCCGGGAACTTCGCCGTTAAAGAGTCTTTTATCAAAGCCCTGGGGATGGAGCAGGTGCGTTTTCTCGACATAGAAATCCTGAGGGACGAGATGGGGAAACCCTACATAAACCTCCACGGCCGGGCTAAAGCGTTTGCTGAGAGGAATGAAATAAGAATTATTCATACCTCTATAACCCATGACGGCGAGTACTCTATGGCCATTGTGGTGCTGGAGCGATAGGGTAAGGATAATTACTCAGATGACCTCAATGGTCAATTCGACAGGAGGGACAGTAGCCATAGAGCTCGAGCTTGTGGTTAACTACCTCAAAGCCGTTGAGCCTGGCTACCTGGTTCGAGCACGATTCGATTTGGTTATTGGCAAATTCAATAATTTTCCCACAGCCAAGGCAAATGAGGTGGTCGTGGTGTTCACCCTCGAATTTTACCGGTTCATACCTCGTTCTTCCGTCGCCAAAGTTTCTCTCGAAGGCCAGGCCACATTCCTTGAACAGCTTCAGGGTTCGATAAATGGTGGCATATCCGATTCGCGGGTGTTGCTTTTTTATCTTTTCGTAAAGGTCTTCGACCGTCACGTGTTGTCCCAGATAGTTGAAGAATTCATCAAATATCACGTCTCGCTGCTTAGTGGATTTGAGCCTTTTTTTGGAGATGAATTCTTCTAGAGTCTTTTTCCTCTCTGATTTTTGCTTTATTTTCGGAGTCAATGTATCACACCTCATTTTGCTTAATTGAGTATCAATATCAAATTTACACTAAGATTCGGTCAATATCAACAACAAATACCAGATGGAAGTTATTACCAATGAAAGTTTTGGCGGTCATTTTTCGCTAGCCATAATGTTGATAGGCTGTGATATAATAAAGGTCGTTTTTGAGTCAGCAAGGAGAGAAGTAAAATGGAGGAGTGTATATTCTGTCAGATAGCCAGAAGAGAGTTACCTGCTACTATCGTCCACGAAGATAATTTGTCGGTTGCCTTTCTGGACATAAACCCTAAAGCGCCGGTTCATATACTGGTCATTCCCAAGAAGCACATAAGGTCGTTAGTGGAAGCAGAAAAAGAGGATGCTCCCCTCCTCGGTCATCTTATACACATAGCGAATGAAGTCGCCCGTAAAGAGAACATCAGCAACAAGGGATATAGGCTGGTAATCAATAGCGGGCTGGAAAGTGGACAGTCCGTCTGGCACATTCATTTACATGTCTTAGGGGGAAGAAAGATGACCTGGCCCCCCGGTTAAAAATCGGACGATGCCCAACAATCTTTAATTTTCAATCATATGAATGAAGGAATTACCTATCTCCAGTCGCTTGATCTTTTCCGGGTGAAACCCGGGCTGGATAGAATAAAGAAGATCGCCCAACACTTGGGCAATCCACAGGATAAATTACCTAGCATATTAATCGCCGGGACAAACGGTAAGGGCTCCGTCGCCGCAGCGATTGCCTCGGTGCTCGAGGCTCAGGGATACCGGACCGGTCTTTACACTTCACCCCATCTAGTAAGGGTTACCGAGAGGATAAAAGTAAACGGCCAGGAAATTGCCGTCGATGAGTTATCTTCCCTCATATCAGAGGTAAAAAGGGTTTCAGAGCATCTGTTAATCGAGCCCAGCTATTTCGAGGTCTTGACCGCGGCCGCTTTTATGTACTTCGCATTAAGTGAAGCAGATTTCGCGGTACTGGAAGTGGGTATGGGAGGGCGGTGGGATGCAACCAACCTGGTATTACCGCTTTGCTCGGTCATAACCAATATTTCTAGGGACCACACCCAATTTCTAGGGGAGAGCATCGAGGAAATAGCTCATGAAAAAGCCGGGGTAATAAAACCTGGAATTCCGACAATAACCGGGGCGAAAGGAGAAGCTCTAGAGGTAATTCATTCCACGGCCAGAGAATTCTCTTCGCCGCTTAGGGTAATGGGAAGGGACTTTTACTTCCAGGGTGAAACCACAGAAGGGTTCGACTATTACGGAAAAAAGTGGCAATTAGAGCACCTGAATTTCAGCCTCCGGGGCATACATCAGCTAGAGAATGCCTCCATTGCCATTGCTACACTGGAGAATATATCCGAATCCCACGGAATAAAGCTAGAGGAAAAAGCACTGAGGAAGGGCCTTTCCTCGGTGAGGTGGGAGGGGAGAATAGAATTTATAAGACACGATCCTCCCTTTATCCTCGACGGCGCTCATAATCAAGACGGTGCTCGTGCATTGAGGTTATCGCTCCGTTCCATGTACCCTGATGCCCAATTTACTTTTCTAATAGGTATGCTTAACGATAAGGACCATGAGAAGTACCTTGAAGAGATCTCTGAAGTTGCAGAGAGAATCATAATAACCGGCCTTCCCTCCAAAAGAGGGGTTAGAGCAGAAAGATTAGCGGAGATAGCCAGGGAACACGCTAGGGAAATCGAGATCATAGAGGATTTTCGGCAGGCTTTTAGCAAAGTAAAAAATCTCTCAACCCATTCATGCGCCACCGGCTCTCTATACCTTATCGGGGCGATCAAATCCCTTATAAACAGTGACTAAATCTTTGTATGGTACTCTATATTGTGCTAACATCTTTTTCACCCGATGGAATAAATCAAGATGGAAAAACTGGGAGTAGTTATAGATAAGCTCTACATCGACCACGATAACGGAATGGGGCACCCCGAATCTCAGGAGCGGCTGCTGGCCATTATCGATATGCTCAGGCACACCAAACTCTGGGAAGAGGTGGTGAGAATCGAGCCTCGTGATGCCACAAAGGAGGAGATAACGCTCGTCCATGACCCCAAGTATTATGATTTTGTCCTATCCACTAAGGGAAGACCGAGGGTATTTCTAGACCCGGACACCTCTACCTGCCCGGTCTCGTTCGACGCTGCAGTGCGTGCAGCCGGGGGCATGCTTTCGGCGGTCGAAAGCGTATTGCGGGGAGATATTGATACCGCCTTTCCCCTTGTCCGACCTCCCGGTCATCACGCCGAAAAAAACCGGGCTATGGGTTTTTGTCTATTCAATAACGTGGCCGTCGGCGCAGCGTACCTCCTTAAATCGTACCAGTTCAATCGCATACTAATCGTGGACTGGGACCTCCATCACGGCAATGGAACACAAAATATGTTTTACCATTCCTCCCAGGTGCTTTACTTCTCCACGCATCAGTATCCTTACTACCCGGGCACCGGCGGGATAAACGAGATAGGCATAGAAGGCGGGGCCGGATATACCATCAATGTCCCCTTGCCGGCGGGCATGGGAGACGGAGAGTACATGAGAATCTTCTCGAGCATACTCGGGCCGGTCATAGACCAGTACAAACCGGAATTTATCCTTGTCTCCGCCGGATTCGATACATACTTTGAAGACCCTCTCGGGGGAATGAAGGTCACCCCGAAGGGGTTTGCCCAAATGACCAGGTTTTTGAGGGAAGCGGCTAAAAAACACTGCGGAGGAAAGGTAGTTTACATACTGGAAGGCGGATATAACTTGGACGGGCTTTGGCTATCCACCAAGGAAGTAATCGAAGAACTGCTGGAGAAGAAAAAGACAGACTACGGAGACATGAGCGAAAGAACAAAAGCAGATGCGATTATCGAGACCGTGAAGAAAGTGCAATCGCCATACTGGGAATTCTAGATTTTTTTTGGCCTTCTAAGGTCTTCCCCCTTTAAATAGATAAAATCACACATCTCGTATAACCTGGATGCGATCCTTTCTCCAACTCTATATTCCAGTATTTCCCTGTCTTCCAGGTTAAGTTTTGTCTTGTAATCCTCGGAAACGTAATTAGTAGTGATTAAGGTAGACCTGGACGCATTGTAGCGTTTTGAAATAAGCTGGTCTAGTATGTTCAGCTCCCATTCGTTGCTTTTCCCCTTCCCCAGCTCATCTATCACCAGGACTTCGGTCTCTATGAGCGGGGACAATACCTCATTCTCCGGTTTGCCCTGGGAATAACCCTCTTTAAGGTCGGACAGAAGATAGAAGAAGTCCTTGAACAAACATCTCACACCGCGCTGGAGGGTGAGTTCGGATATGGCACCGATAGCTAGATGAGTCTTGCCCAGACCGGCCTTTCCCATCAGGAGAAATCCTTTCTTCTTATCCGAGTCGGGCGGATACCGCTTCACGAAATCCTTTGCATGTTTCAGGGCGGTTTGCTGTGTTGGATATTTCGGCTTGAAGTGGGCGTCTACCTGCAGTACGTCCGAATACCTGGCCGGAATACCGGCAAGATTATAAAGCTTTATGTTTCTCCTCACCGCCCCGCATAGCCCACACGAGCGGACATAGTTATATCCCTTCTCGTTTTTGGAGATAATTGACCCGGACCCGTTGCACTCTGGGCAATTGTTCATACATTCACACAACCTGGCCTGGGCAAAGTCGCGTTGCTTCTCGACCAGATATCCATTACCAAAGCATTTTTCACAGCCGATGGAAGATTGTTTTAGCATTACCCTACTTCTCAATCATCTCCGAGTATATTCGACAACCCATATTGCCTTTTCAGTAATTCGTTCCTGAACGATAATAAGCTATCCCGGCGGGCTTTTTCAGTCATCTGCCTTGCCCTATCGCTGACCCGGCGTTCGGCTTCCATTTTTATCTTATCCTGTTCCTTCTCCGGCAAAGCCTCGTAAAAATCATTATAAAAATCTTCTTCTATTTCTTCAAGAACTTCATATATATCGTCTCTTTTTGAATGGAGAAGCTCTAGAAGCTTATTTCGAGCTTTTAGGTAATGGCTTCTCACTGTTTTTCTCTTCTCCGATTTAATCGTGTTATTCAGTCTTTCGATTATTCCTGAAACCGTCTTATGCCCCGGTTCCATTTCTTCAGAGGATTCGTCGCCGGCGGTGATTAGATAATTCCTTATTTCTTCCTCGACATAGGAGGCTAACTGGCTGAGACTGAGAGCCCGGCCGGCGCCCTTTTTCTTCATTAAACCGGCACTAAAAGCGTTTCTTATTCCCTTGAACACTACCTCTTTAGGGATTTTTCTCTTTCTCCAATTAAGAATCAGGTCGTAATCCTTGGATGAGAGCATGATACCTTTTCCCATTAACGAAAGAAAATAACCCTCTATTTCTTTCAAATAGGAGGTCTTGTAGGCCATATCAAGCAAGAGAACTGGGACAAACCCAGTTTTAACCTAGGGTTTAACTAAAGACCCGCTACCCCAGAATCCCTTATTTGATTCCTCATCCCCTGGATGGTTTCAGCGTAATTTTTGGTCTTGAAGATACCCGACCCGGAGACAAAAACGTCGGCTCCGGCACTCGCCGCTTCCCTGATGTTGTTTAATTTAATTCCCCCGTCAACCTCGATAAGAGGCTTAGTATCCAGCCCATCGATTATACTCCTCAAGTGCCTTATCTTGGGGATGGAGGACCGGATGAACTCCTGTCCGGCGAAGCCGGGCTCCACAGTCATTACCAGTATCAAATCCACATAAGGAATGATTTCCTCTACGGTCGAAAGCGGTGTCGCCGGATTGAGGGCCACACCGGCCATCACCCCGTGCGACCTGATTTTAGTTATGGTGCTGTAGAGGAGCTTGCAACTCTCCACCTGGATAGTGACCAATTTAACAAACGGCTTTCCCGCTTCTATAAACACCTCGGCAAACTCATCTGGTCTATCTATCATCAAATGTATATCCATGGGCGGCGGCTCTATCTTCTTTATCGCTTCTACAACCGGAATCCCGATGCTGATATTGGGCACGAAATGCCCGTCCATGACGTCTACATGTATCCAGTCAGCGCCACCTTCCTGGACTGCTCTTATCTCTTCACCCAGTCTGGTAAAATCCGCAGAAAGTATAGAAGGAACTATTAGTTTTCTCATATTTGGTCAGCTTACCTTCCTGAATCTGGCCGAGAAGAATCCATCCATGTCCTGGATTAGAGGGCTGGTTCTAAAGAATCCCTTTTCCTCGAAGAGATGGGAAATAGACTGTAACGCCGATATCCGCTCTTGATCGATTTGAAACCCTTGGGTCTCCTTGAGGAACCTTTCGCACAACTCTTCATTTTCCTCGCCGGTCAGAGTGCAGACAGAGTATAACAGAACGCCGTTTGGTTTAACCATTTGCGCAGCATGGGATAAGATTTTAAACTGAATCTCTGATAGTTCAAGTATGTCCTTTTCCCTTCTTCTCCATTTTATATCCGGATTCCGCCTGATAGTGCCGAGGCCGGAGCAAGGCGCATCTACCAAGACTTTATCGAAGCGATTTTGAAAATCCCTCACACAGCGTTCACCGGAAAGGTCTGCACAGACAGTCCTGATTATCCCAATTCCCAACCTCTTTGCCTGACGCTCTACCAGTCCTAGCCTTGACTCATTGATATCCAGGGAGATTACCTCGCCCTCGTTTCCCATCAACTCGGCTATGTGTGTGGATTTTCCGCCCGGAGCACTGCAGGCATCAAGAACGATATCCCCCGGTTGTGGGTTTAGAAGATAGGAGATAAGTTGAGAGGCCTCGTCCTGCACCGTGAATAGACCGAGTTGAAATTCCGGGATCGAGGCGGGGTCAATTTTGGAAAACAATGTTATGCCGTCGGGAGAGTATTTGGTGGGGGCCGAGCGAATGTCTCTTGCAGAAAACGCCTCGATAAGCCTCTCTCTCGTAGTTTTCAGTGTATTTGTCCTGACGGTAAGAGGAGGCACCTGGTTATACGCATGGCAGAGTTTCTCGGTTTGATCGTGCCCCATTGTCCCAATCCATCTTCTTACGAGCCAAGGGGGAAATGAATGACTGACACTAATGTATTTAACCGGGTCATCTTCCACTCGAGGGTAGACAATGCCGTCTTTATCCCTCACCAACCTTCTCAACACGGCGTTCACAAAATTACCGACCCTGTCGCCATAAAGCTTTTTTGCCAAACCCACCGTTTCGTTTATAGCAGCATAATCGGGGATGCTGTCCAAGAATAGAATCTGGTATATTCCCAACCGCAACAAATTCTCTACTTCTTTTTTTTTAATACTGGTAGTAAAGAGATTGATAATGTAATCCAATTTTCCTAGCCACCTGGTCACACCATACACCAGTTCCGTTACCAGGCTGATTTCCTTCTTAGAGAGATGGGGATTCTTGGCAAAAAAGCCCTCCAGTGCCAGGTCCGGGTAAGCCGATTGCAATAGCACCCTGCTCAATACTATCAAAGCAGCCTGGCGTGCGGTTACGTTTTCTGTATCCTTTGTGGCCATTTTTATATTGTTTAAAATAACATGTAGGTTGAGCATAAGCACCATTTCTTGACATACAGGGCTAAAAGTATATAGTTTTTTCGCTCTTAATCGTTCCAAGGAGGGAACTAATATATGGCTCTGGGCAGTTTTATTTTTACCTCGGAATCGGTTACCGAGGGCCATCCCGATAAAATGGCGGATCAGATCTCCGATTCTATACTGGATGCGGTTTTATCTCAGGACCCGCATGGAAGGGTGGCCTGTGAAACACTGCTCACCACCGGCCTGGTGGTCGTAGCCGGTGAATTCAAGACCACTACCAATTTTAGCATTTCGTCGATCGTGAGGGATACAATCAGGGAAATAGGATATACGGATAGCTCCATGGGTTTTGACTGTGATAACTGCGGTGTCATGATTTCTATAGGAAGGCAATCTCCGGACATTGCTCTGGGAGTGGATGCAACTAAAGAAAAGGAACAGGGCGCCGGGGACCAAGGGCTGATGTTCGGCTATGCCATAGATGAGACGCCGGAGCTCATGCCCACGCCTATCATGTATGCGCATAAGCTGGCAAAACGGCTTTCCGAGGCCAGAAAAAACGGGACACTCCCGTTCTTGAGGCCAGACGGAAAAACACAGGTAACCGTGAGATACGAAGACCACAAACCAGTGGGTATAGATGTGATAGTCGTCTCCGCTCAACACTCGTCTGATGTCGGCAACTCCACCGTATACGAGGGGGTTTTAGAGGAGGTGATAAAACCGGTTATTCCGGAGAGGCTTCTATCCCCGAAGACCAAGGTATACGTTAACCCTACCGGTCGGTTTGTGATTGGCGGCCCTAGGGGCGATACCGGATTAACCGGAAGAAAGATAATAATAGACACATACGGCGGATGGTCAAGACATGGGGGCGGGGCTTTCTCCGGAAAAGACCCCTCCAAGGTTGATAGAAGCGCAAGCTACATGGCACGATATATAGCTAAGAACATCGTCGCCGCCGGGTTTGCCAAAGAGTGTGAGGTGCAGATTGCATACGCCATAGGCGTGCCAGAGCCCGTGTCCGTATTGGTCGATACCTTCGGCACCGGCATTTTTCCGGAGGACAAGATATCCAGGGCCATAAGAGAGGTTTTTGACCTGAAGCCGGCCGGAGTGGTAAAAACCCTCGACTTGCTGAGACCGATCTATAAAAACACCGCGGCCTACGGCCATTTTGGAAGAAACGAGCCGGATTTTACCTGGGAGAAAGTAAACAAGGTGGAAGAGCTAAGAAAGGCAATTGAATAGGTTTCCACTGAGTCTGATAATTAACCCCTTAGACTAAGAAGATGACAGAGGAAACGAAGGGTTGCCGCATTATCAGTCGATAAACGGAGGATAAACATGAAATACGACGTAAAAGATTTGGCCCTTTCCAAGGAAGGCCGCTTACGAGTGGAGTGGTCGGCTCAAGAGATGCCAGTGCTTGCTCAGATACGCAATCGGTTTAAGAAGGAGAAGCCACTCAAGGGAATCAGATTGGCCGCCTGTCTTCACGTTACTACGGAGACCGGAAATCTGGCCATAACCCTGAAAGAGGGGGGTGCGGACGTAACCCTGTGTGCTTCTAACCCGTTGAGCACCCAAGACCCCGTTGCCGCATACCTAGTCAAAGAGCACAAGATGTCCGTCTTTGCCATAAAGGGCGAAGATACCAAGACATATTATCAACACATAATCAGCACACTCGATTCCGCCCCAAACGTGACCATGGATGACGGAGCAGACCTAGTTTCCACCCTCCATAAAGAAAGGGTTAAACTTCTTGACAATGTTATAGGCGGGACGGAAGAGACTACCACCGGCGTTATCCGCTTGAGAAGCATGGCCGAGCGCGGGGTGTTGCGCTATCCTATCATCGCGGTTAACGACGCCGACACCAAGCACTTTTTCGATAACCGATACGGCACCGGCCAGAGCACCATCGACGGTATTATACGGGCTACGAACCGTTTAATCGCCGGCACCAATTTTGTCGTCTGCGGATATGGCTGGTGCGGTAAGGGTGTGGCGATGAGGGCAAGGGGCCTCGGTGCAAATGTAATCGTGACCGAGGTGGACCCACTTAAAGCCCTGGAAGCGGTGATGGACGGCTTCAGGGTGATGTCTATCGATGAGGCGGCAAAGGTGGGAGACTTTTTCTGCACTGTCACCGGGAATCTGAACGTTATCAGAAAGGAACATTTCTCCAGAATGAGAGATGGAGCCATCATCTGCAATTCCGGCCATTTCAACGTGGAGATTGACCTGAAGGGCCTGCGAAGCATTTCCAGGAGCAGAAGGAAAATAAGGGAATACGTCGAGGAATTTACCCTTAAAAACGGCAAACGGCTTAACGTCCTCGGCGAGGGAAGGCTTATAAACCTGGCCTCAGCCGAGGGGCATCCTTCGAGCGTCATGGACATGAGCTTTGCCAACCAGGCCCTTTGTGTTGAATACCTGGTGAAGAACAGGAAAAAACTGGAGAACAAGGTTTATGGCGTTCCGGAGAGGGTGGACAAGATGGTTGCGGAGATGAAATTGAAATCGCTAGGAGTAAAAATCGACAGGCTCACCCCCGAGCAGAGTGAATATCTAAGCTCGTGGGAGGTTGGCACATAATACTCTATTTTTCCGAATATGAATAACCTCCAGGACTCTTTTATCTCTTATCTCGCCGTGGTGAAAGGGCTTTCAAAGAACACCTTGGAGTCTTATGGAAGAGATGTCTCGAAGTGGGTAGCTTACCTGGAAGAAAGAGGGATCGTTGATATCAGAGAAGTCGATTACAAGGTCATTCTTGATTTTTTGACACATCTAAGAGAGCAGAACCTTAATGCCCGGTCCGTAGCTCGGATATTGGTCTCCATAAAACAGTTTTTCAAGTTTCTTCTCGCCGAAAAAATCATAGGGAAAGATCCTACCTTTCTTATACGCACCCCCAAGATTAGGACCGCTATCCCCGGCGTTCTGTCGCTCGACGACGTGGAGAAGCTCCTCTCCGCTCCCGATGATAAGACTCCCGAGGGTGTGCGCGACCTAGCCATGCTGGAAGTTTTATACGCAACCGGCATAAGGGTGACCGAGCTTATCTCCCTTCAACTTAACAGCGTCAACTTCGAGCTTGGATACCTGATGGTTTACGGAAAAGGGGGAAAGGAAAGGATAGTGCCTATTGGAGATAAGGCCATAGCCAGCCTCAAAGAATACATGAATATCTCCAGGCCTGGCCTGCTCAAGTCCAGAAAATCGGTTTACCTATTTGTGACCAGGCGTGGTGGAAAGATGACCCGTCAAGGATTCTGGAAGCTGATCAAGGGATATGCCGGCAGGACCGGGATCGGCAAGAAAATAAGCCCGCACACTCTCAGACACTCCTTCGCCACCCACCTCCTGGAGCGGGGGGCGGATTTAAGAACCATACAGATCATGCTTGGACACTCGGACATTTCCACTACGCAGATATATACCCATATCGAGAGGGAAAGATTAAAAGAAATACACAGGAAATATCATCCGAGGTCCTAATACTGCGATAAAAAAGGAAAAGTATACGGAATGGATTTTAATCTCAAACTCATATTAATTCAGGCTCCGGTTATCCTCTTTGCCCTCACCGTTCACGAGTTCTGTCATGCCTGGGTTGCAGATATGCTTGGTGATGACACTGCCAAGAGGCAGGGGCGGCTCACGCTTAACCCGATCGCTCACCTCGACGTTTTTGGAACCATCCTCATGTTCCTGGCCGGGTTTGGTTGGGCAAAACCGGTCCCGGTTAACCCGCTTAATTTCGAGAACCCCAGAAAAGGGATGCTCTTAGTGGCCATAGCCGGGCCGATTTCAAACCTGGTCATGGCCATTGTCGCCGGAATGATTCTAAAATTCGGGATTATAGACGTTAAGGCCACGGTGATTAACCCATCTGTAGCCGAAATAATGCCCACTCTCCTGGTAGTAGTGATACTCACGCTCCAATTCGGCGTTGCGCTTGCCGTATTCAACATGCTTCCCCTGCCCCCGCTCGACGGTTCTAGGGTTGTCTACGGGCTTCTACCGGAAAGGCAGGCTTACGCCTATAGCCGCTTCGAGCCATACGGAATAATAATACTATTCGGCCTATTCTTTTTTGGTGGCCGTGTGTTTACCTATGTTCTCTGGTATCCTGTCTCTATCATAACCGAGTTTTTATCCGGCTACAGTTACTTCGAGTTATGGAGCGTGGTAAGGCATCTTTCTGCTTAACTTTATGTGAACAATCGAGGGGAGCTTGGAACTAGCCGAACCCTGCTTGGTAAAAATCGACGCATTCGAAGGACCTCTTGACCTTTTACTTCATCTCATCAAGAAGAACGAGATCGATATCTACGATATCCCCATAGCGGTCATAACCGAGCAGTATCTGGAGTACCTGGAAATGATGAGGAATCTCAACCTGGAGATAGTCGGCGATTATCTAGTGGTCGCCGCCGAACTTGGCTTGATTAAGTCTCATTTACTCCTTCCTCAACCCGAGCCGGAGAAAGAGGATGAGGGAGATCCCCGGGCAGAGTTGGTAAGAAGGCTGGTCGAGTACCAGAGATATAAAGAAGCCGCGTTGAAGTTATCGGAGTTCCAGATCCTGGAGAGAGACGTCTTTGTGAGGGTTTTCCAGGATGACCAGGAGGGCAAAATAAATGCATTAATTAGAGCCGACCTGTGGGCGCTCATAGACGCCTTGCGTGATATCTACAAGCGCAGGAACGAGATATGGCCTGAACCCATAAGGTTAGAGTTAGAAACTTCGACCATAGACGAAAAAATAGAGGAGCTGGTCTCCAAGGTCCGGTCTCATAAGACCATACTCTTTGAGGAGCTTTTCGACGAGCTTACGTCGAGCTACGATTTTGTCTTGACCTTCCTGGCCTTGTTAGAACTGATAAGAAGTTCAATCATTGCTGCATACCAGGATAGCCCCTACAGTTCGATCAAACTCGTTTATTTAGGAGGGTCCCAGCTTGGAACGCAGCCGTATCAAGAAGGCAATTGAGAGCATTATTTTCACTTCGGATAAACCGGTATCGCTTCAAAAACTCCGCCATGTATTTTCCGATTTGAGCGGTGAAGAGGTACAGGAGTGCGTGAATGAGTTGATCACCGAGTGGAATATGCTCGACCGTGGTTTTGGCATCCACGAGGTTGCCGGGGGCTATCAGTTCAGGACGTCACCCCAATATAGCGATTTTATAATAAGGTTCAAGCAACTGAAGCCCTTCAAGCTTAGCCGCGCCGCCCTTGAGGTACTGGCAATAGTCGCTTATAGGCAGCCCATTACCAGAATAGAGATTGACCAAATTAGGGGAGTAGACTCGTCCGGGGTGGTAACCATGCTCCTGGATAAGCGTCTCATCCAGATAAAGGGCAGAAAGGATGTTATAGGCCGGCCTTTCCTCTTTGGAACAACCGATGAATTCCTTGAAACCTTCGGACTGAAAAGTTTGGGTGACCTCCCTACTTTGAAAGAACTTGAAGAAATCGAAAAGGCTTTACAGCCTACCTTGCTTGGGTTGGACCAGGGATAAAAGCTCTTTTTCCTTTTTTCTCATTGCTATTGCTTCTTTCCTTTTCTTATGGTTGTGGCCGATTAGGTGTAGGGAGCCGTGTATGATCAGTCTTTGTATTTCTTTTTTCGTGGGGGTTTTGTGTTTCTTTGCCTGTTTCTTGGCTGTTTCTATTGAGATGATTATGTCTCCAAGTAGAAAACTTTGTTTGTGGTTATATGCAATAGCGGCATTAAGATTCTCCGGATTCAAGACATACTGCGGGAACGAAAGTACATCGGTAGTTCTTTTTATCCCCCTGTAGGTTTCGTTAAGATTCCTCATGGTAATGTCGTCGACAAGGTTTATAGAAACCTCGGTATGGCTTGGTAGGTTGAGTGCTTTGAGGATTAAAGTCGTTTCTTTTTTTAAAGCCCTCTTTTCTGCCGAACTTAGATATGGTTTGCTATCGGTTATAAGTATTTTCATGTCATGCCCTACCCTATTGGTTTGTTATTGTATCTAATGAATAATGGATGGGATATTGCAATAGCGGATATCAAATTAGTTAGGTTGTTTATCACGTTGGTGGAATTAAAATGACCTCAGATGAATTATACCAGGGACTATCGCAGCTATTTTCGGCTCGTGGGTTTAATCTTATCCGCCTGATAAGAGCCGAGGATTATGATAGTAAGGCCGCGGAAAAACGACGCATTTCCAACCTCCTGCCCGGCGCCAATTCCCTCATACTGGTTGGTTTCACCGGAAAGGATTTTTGGGAAGTTCTGCAAACCTTTCTTGAAAAAAACCGGGAATTCAAAAACACAAGAGAACATTGGGTCGATGACTATACTTTGTTCTCTTTTGAATCAGCACGCCAGATCCTCGAACATGAAAAGGTAAATTACAGGACGTCATTTCCATTTGATCATACAGACTACACGCTCGATTTCTCCAAGCTGGGAGAACTGGGAGGAGTAGGAGTCAAAAGCCTATTGGGTGTTTTAATTCACCCTGAATACGGATCATGGATTTCCCTCCGTGGGGCAATCATCACCGACTTGGAATTCAAAACCTATGACAAACCCCTCCACTTTGATCCATGCCCTCATTGTCCAAGGCCCTGTATATCCTCATGTCCGGCGAACACCATTTCCAAAGAAAGTGGATGGGATTATCACGCATGTATGAGATTCCGAATCAGCACTGATACGTGCAACCAGAACTGCGCCTCCCGGCGCGCCTGCCCCTATGGCAAGGAACACCAGTATTCAGAGGAGCAACTAGCTTATCATCACCGGTTTGTCCTCAGGAGTATAAAGAGTCATTTCCAAAAGTCCTGAGCAAACTGGTATGTAAAAACTACTTCCAATCTTCATAGGCGAACTCACTACTGTCCAAAATAATTAGAAACTAATAGATTCACTCTCATAAAACAAGTCTCTTCGACAAACAAAAACGCCCTCTTAAAATCTCTTTCATGTTCGCTATGCAAGCGCTCTCCTAACCCTATTTGTTAGAATATCTTTTCTACACCCCAGTTACACCCTTCTCTACACTAGCACACCCCGTCCCTTCGGGACACCCCTCTCTAGAGGGGAATCTCTACAGCAAGTCCCCTCTTGAGAGGGGATTTAGGGGTGTGTAATGTGTGTGTGAGATGAAGAGACGCACAATCATCCCATGTAATTCCGACCTAAAAGAAAGGCTTCATAAACTGGCCATCTAGTTAGTAGTGCCTATAAAATAAGGTGCATCCTTCTGCCCTTTGACCGGGCTGAACAGTCCCTTCGACTCCGCCGGACAGACTTACAGAGGGGGAATTAAATAGGGGGTTGCTTTCTCTTTGTCCGTCACTAGAGCCATCTCACTAAAATAATTATGGTATCATTCCTAATAACCCGAAGACTAAATTCCATCTACTAAAAATGAATAAAACCAAGGAAAAGATTAAGAGAAGAAGGCCGCTCGTGGCCATTGTGGGAAGGCCGAACGTAGGAAAATCCACATTATTTAATAGAATCATCGGCTGGCAGAAGGCCATAGTGGAAGACATCCCCGGGGTAACCAGGGACCGGATATACGGCGAGGCGGAATGGGCCGGGGTCGAATTTAACATAATCGACACCGGCGGACTCGAACCCGAGTCCGACGACTTTTACTTATCCTTGATAAAAACCCAGATAGAAATGGCTATAGACGAAGCAGACCTCATTCTCTTCATCTTGGATGGAAAAACCGAGGTAATGCCCCAGGACGTAGAGATCTCCAAGCTCTTAAGAAAGAAGAAAAAGCCTGTTCTTTACGTGGTCAATAAAATCGACCATGAAAAGCATGAAACTAGCGCCCTAGATTTTCATTCTCTTGGAGTTGATAAATTCGTCTCCGTATCCGCCGTTCATGGAAGAAGGGTGGACGAGCTTCTCGATGCTATCGTAGAGAACCTCCCGCAAACAGAGGCTATAGCCGATGACCATGACCAGGATGCTATTCGGGTAGCAGTAGTGGGAAAGCCTAACGTGGGCAAATCCACCCTGATTAATAAAATCCTGGGCGAGGAGAGGTTACTCACGAGCCCAATACCGGGAACCACCAGGGACTCCATAGACACCTACGTAGAAAGGGGCGGCAAGAAATATATCCTCATCGACACCGCCGGCATAAGAAGAAAATCAAAGGTCACCTTCCCGGTGGAAAAGTACAGCGTACTAAGGGCAATCAAGACCATCGAAAGAGCCGACGTAGTTTTACTGATGATCGACAGCCAGGAAGGACCTACCCACCAGGATGCCCGCATCGGAGAGCTTATACACGACAAGGGAAAGGGATGCGTTATTTTGCTGAATAAGTGGGACCTGGTCCCGGAGAAGATCGCTGAGACAACCGGCATCGAAGACATAACCAGGGACAGGTTAAAGCAGATAGACTTTGCCCCGGTCGTTTCTATATCCGCACTAACCGGAAAGCGGGTAAACAAGATATTTGACTGCATAGAGCTTGTCTACCAGAACTACTGCCAGAGAATCGCCACCAAACCGCTTAATAGAATGCTCGAAGCAGTCCTTAAAACAAACCCTCCTCCGATCTACAAGGGAACGGAGATCAAGTTCTATTACATATCCCAGCCGATGACCAAGCCGCCCACATTTGTGATATTCACAAACCGTATTAAAGGGATTCCGGAGAGCTACCAGAAATTCCTGGAGAACAAGCTAAGACAGGAATTCGATTTAGAGGGAACACCCATAAAGTTGATATTCAGGGAGAGAAGGAGGAAGTGATGGGAGTATGGTAGTGTGCACGTATGGGTGTATGGGCGTACCACATACCCTCCCACTCCATTCGCCCATACGTCCAAACGCCCACACTTTTTCTAAGCATATTTCTCCGCCACTTCCAATATATTTTTCTCAACATCACCGCTTCTATCCTTTGCAGAAAATAACCTCATCACCCTCTCCCTGCCGGCTGCTCCCATCGATAGGCGAAGAGGCTGGTCTGAAATAAGCCGGGATATAGACTCCCCCATCTGCTCGGTATTCCCGGGCTGGTTGAGTATCCCGGTCACCCCGTTTTCCACAGCTTCTACAATACCGCCGACGCTGAAGCCTACTACCGGCAAGCCAAAGCACATAGCCTCTATAACCACCCTCGGGAACGGGTCCGGATAGTTAGATGGTATGACAAAAACGTCGAAGTCCTTGAGGTAAGGCCTTACGTCCTTTTTGTATCCGGTAAAGATGAAGAAATCCTCCAGGTCATGGGCCTTCACCAAACCTTTTAAAAACTGCAGATGATTATCCTCGAAAAAATAGGGCGTATCCCCGACAATAACGAATCTAACCTTGGCGATATCACTACCCATGCTGCCTTTCACGGCAAGGGCCGACCTTATCAGGTATTCATAGCCCTTCCTCGGGACTATCCTCCCCGTGCTTCCCACTATGACCGCCCCCTCCGGAATGTTGAACTCGTGGCGTAAAACGCCGATTGTTTTTTCCGGGTCGAAATCCTGAGGGTCAATCCCATTATGGATAACCACTATCTTATCCCGGCTAAAATGAAACTGACCCGCGGTAGGGCCGGAGACACATATAATCTTTTTCACCACCGGAAGAGCGGAGAGAAGGTTGATGGTTATCCATAGTGCTTTGGTTTGTTGAATATTTCTTACATGCCATATAACCGGACGAATGCTAAAAACACCAATCAGCGCGCCCACGATCTTAGCCACCGTGCCGTTGCAGTATAGTATGTTTATTCTCTTTCTTCTTATTAAAAATGGTGAAGAAATTACGAATAGAGCCAGGTCGAGGATATTCAAGATTACCGAGAGAATCTTGAAAAATCTGGATAAGGCAGGGGATTCATCATCACTTCTAAGCCACTTCCAATTGAGCCGCGGCCTGAGAACGTTCTCTGGGAATTTGCCCTCGACGATGATTCTATCCCCCAATCCCTCATTTTTAGCCATTTCGGTAAAAACATCCTCCTTGGGCACCAGGACAAAAGGGTCAATTCTGGTTTTATCTACATATTTCAGGATATAAAAGAGGCTTCGCCCCGGGCCCCCGTCCCTCACAGAGTGGTTTATGAAGAGTACTCTTATCGGTGATTCCATAATCAGGTTCTTAGCTTACCAATTTACCATGCGATAGAGGGATTATCTAATGAAAACTCGCCCGCTGTCAGTATAATATTATTCAAAATTTACCCGGCGACACACTCGGAGGTATGAATGAAGGCAAAACAAATGACTTCTTTACTCAGTCTTGTATTACTCACTCTGACTATCTCTTTACTCACGACCGGCGGCTGCGACATAAAATTTAGCTCCGATAACGACAACGGTAACGGTGGAAATAACGACACAGTTCTTCAAGGGACAATTACCGAAATTACACCAGATACCGATATTGAGGGTATAACCGTCGAAGTAGAGGATGAGGACAGCGGAAATCTGTTTTCAGACATAACCGATGCCGACGGTTTTTTTCGAATCGAAGGAAATTTCAGCGGCTCTCCGGCCAGGCTTGAGTTTTTTGACGAAAACCTAGAACGAATAGCCCTAACCAGCATCACCCTATTCCCCGGAGCCGAGGTTGATGTAGGAAACATAACCATTACCAATGGAAATGTAGAATTCGACGATATAAACGTGGTTTTTGAGGGAGACATTATCGAAAACAACTGCTCCGGAGATTCCGGCACTTTAGAGGTGGAAGTAGATAGTGATACAGAGGTTATAGTTCAGGTAAGCTCCGCCACCGAAATAATACTCGATAATGATGACGACCTAATTTGTGAAGATTTATTGGTCGGAGATAATATCGAGATTGACGGTGAGCTATCAACCGGGGATATAGTAAACGCCGATAGAATCGAGGTGCTTTGATAATTTTCGTGTCAACCAGCCCAACCCATTTTATCGGAAAGCCTGAAAGCATTGTCGCAACAATTGCAGTCACCGTCATGAATAATCGTTGTAGCGGTAATAAATTACCACGCTGAGGACTCAAGGCGAAGGGCATGGTATTGTTACGAGTTTTAGATCTGCCTTCATGTGAGAGCTTCGGCAAGCTCAGCATGAACTCCGTCGAACCATGAACCCTTCGACATTCACCCTTCCTCGTAATCCACACCTAAAGGTATCCCGGCTCTCAACTCTCACTACTCGCGATTAGCTACCCTTCCCGTCATTGCGAGCGATGCGGTTCCCTAACTTCCTCCCTCTTGATCGCTACCCCAGATCCCAGCGAAGCAACCTGACACAGGGTGTCATTCTGAGCCATGTCCTGAGCGGAAGTGAAGGAGCAGCGAAGAATCTAATGGATTGCTTCGTCATGGAATTTATCCTGAGCCCGCCGAAGGATTCCTCGCAATGACATCCCAGGAATTCCGACTCTCCTAATATCCCGGCGATGAAATCTCTAGTTTTGGACGAGTATGAGCAATTATAAAACAGGATGATAAATGTGGTTGTACAGTGCTAAACGCTAGCCAGGAAGCTTTTCTTTCGCTCGGCTCCTTTTAGGTTTATCGATGGATTTAACCTTTTCCTCAAGCTCCCTTATCCTCTGGCGAAGAAGCTCCATCTCAAGCATTTGCGGGGGTAAAAACTGCGTTTCCTCGGAAGCCGAATCCTTCTCTCCATCATACCGACCGCTGGAATTGGCTTCTTCAAGATTCCTTGTGGGTATAGGGGGCTTCATTCCTGGAGGGAGCCAGCCCACCTCCTGCCACCAACGGAGGTTCTTCTTCATGCTTTCCTGGAAGGATAGATAAGGCTGGAACATCATCAGAAAGTAATTCTCGAAGAAATCTTTGGCTATCCTGTTTCCATATTTGATTAGCATGTGGAGAAACGATGTGGGAAGGATATCCACCTTGTTTTTTTCGCTCTCCAGGACGACCTGTATCAGTATGACCTTGGTAATATCCTCGTCCGTCTGCGAGTCAAGGACCTTGACCTCGTTGCCTTCCTTGATGATGTTGGCTATTTCTTCCAAGGTTACATAGCGTTTATTATTGGTGTCATATAACCTTCTATTGCTGTACTTTTTTATTATTACCTGTCCCGCCAATCTATTCTCCCCTCATAGCTTATGAGAATAGTATTATCCCGATAAAAAGATTCATAGTCAAGGATATCGAGGGCTTATTTACTTGACAACTCCGTGTTGAATAAGGAATATTCTATGAGCCTTCTACAATTTAGGAGAAATTTTGCATGTCCGACAAACATCATTACTTGATTTGGTTTGATGGCGAGATGATTCCCTGGAATGAGGCAAAGGTTCATGTACTTACGCACACCCTTCATTACGGACTAGGAGTCTTTGAGGGCATCAGGGCTTATCAGTGCCACGACGGACGACCGGCCATATTCCGCCTGTCCGACCATATAGACCGGCTTTATTCCTCCGCCCGAATCGGACAAATAACCATACCTTTTTCCAAGGAGGAATTACGAAAGGCTGTATTCAAGGTTCTCATCGTAAACCAGCTCAAGGAGGCGTATATCCGGCCGATTGCCTTCATCGGCGACGGGGTAATGGGCGTCCATCCCAAAGATAACCCGATCAGGGTGGCCATTGCCGCATACCCCTGGGGTGCATACCTGGGGGACGAGGGTTTAACCAAGGGAATCAGGGCAAAGATTTCTTCTTACACCCGGATGCATGTGAATACCCATATGACCAAGGCAAAGATATGCGGGAACTACGTCAACTCGGTCATGGCAAAGCTGGAGGTGACCTCTCTGGGGTTTGACGAGGCGCTCATGCTGGACACCGAAGGATACGTTTCCGAAGGTAGCGGAGAAAACATATTTATCGTCAGAAATGGTACTCTCA
>FWPU01001435.1_pt1 | contig 71249 bp, 57 predicted proteins | sample 2228361 | NCBI WGS metagenome assembly FWPU01 (sample SAMEA103939777, study PRJEB20133) | metagenome | reverse complement strand
TCCGGCGAACGCCACGGCGCGGGCGAGGAGGGCCTCGAAGCGGGGGCGCGGCCGCCCCGGCGGGGGCGGCGCCGGGGGGCGGCGCCGGTGCGGCCGGGGGATTCTCAATGATGGCCAGGGCCTGTTTGACAATCAATTTGCCCATCTCGCCGCCGCGGTGGTTGAACGAGGAGAGCAGGTGCAACGTGGCCGCCGCGGGTCCGGAGAATTCCCATCGGCAGTCGTCGAAGCGACAGCCCTCGAACTGCACCGGCGAATAGCCGCAGTACACCAGGCGGCACCGGAGGAAGGTGCAATTCTGGAACAGGTGATAATCCATGAGCACCGGCTCGTTCTCGAAGGTGTAGTTCTGAATGCGCATCCGGCCGGGCAGCGTGGGGTGTCCCGCGGGTCCAGGCAAGCGGTCATTGCCAGCGGGCTTGCCTCCGCCGCCCGGACCAATCCGGCATGGCCAGGCGCGATCCGTTCCTGCAGAATTCTTGCGGCATGCTGGTGCGGGTGAAAATTTGCGGAGTCACCTCGGTGGCCGATGCCCGGGCCGCGGCGGACGCCGGGGCGGATGCCGTGGGACTGATGTTTTACGAGCGCAGCCCGCGGCGGGTGGACCTGGACACCGCGGCGGCGATTGGCCGCGCGCTGCCGCCGTTTGTCGTCCGGGTGGGGGTGTTCGTGGATGCGGCGGAGGCCTTCATTCACGAGGCTGCGGCCCGTTGCGGCCTCAGCGCCCTGCAGTTGCACGGCGACGAGACGCCCGACTTTTGTCGTCGCTTTGCCCTGCCGGTTATCAAGGCCTTTCGTATCCGGGGCCCGGAGAGCCTGCGCGCGCTGGCGGCCTACGACACGGCGGCATGGCTGCTGGACAGTTATGTGCCCGGGCACCCCGGAGGCACCGGGGCCAGGTTCAACTGGGAGCTGGTGCGTGGGGTGCCATCCGGGACCCCGATCATCCTGGCGGGTGGCCTGACCCCGGAGAACGTCGCCGACGCCGTGCGCCGCACCCGTCCGTACGCCGTGGACGTGTCCAGCGGGGTGGAATCCGCTCCCGGGCGCAAAGACCCGGCCCGAATGCGGGCCTTTGTGGCGGCGGCGCGCGCCGCGGCCGGAGTTTGAAGCGGGTTGCGGCCTTTTCCGCATTGCAGTCCGGGGGGGGCTTTCTAGATTGCGGCTGTGGCTCGGAAGGACCCCGACAACCGCGCGCGCGGCGGCAGTGACATCCTGGGCATTGTGCTGCTGGGACTCGCGTTGCTGCTGCTGACGGCCCTGTTTTCCTTCGACAAGTACGACCTGGCCGGGGTGCGCACTCCGCCCAACGATCCGCCGCACAACTGGGGAGGACGGTTCGGGGCGCGTGCCGCCCACAGCCTGTTTTTTTCCCTGGGCGCCGCGGCTCATCTCTTGCCGGTGTTGTTGATCGGGTTTGGCCTGGCACAATTTTGGGGCGCCCTGGGCTATCTGCGCCGCAAGTGGCCCTGGGCGCTGGTGCTCCTGGTGACCTGCGCGGGCGCGCTGGACCTGGCCACGGATCACGCGGCCCTGGCGCAACTGGCCCGGATGCCGCAGGCCCCGGAGGCGGGTTTTCTCGAACACCTGGCCTTCAACCTTCACAGTCCGGGCGCGGGCGGGGTGCTCGGCCGGATCCTCAACGATTTGGTCTTCAGCTACTTAGGCAGCGCGGGGTCGGTCATTCTCTACGGCTGCTTGTACCTGATCAGCCTCTACGGACTGACCAACTTCCAGCTCGGCGACTGGGTGCGCGCCCTCTGGCAACGCTGGCGGGCCCCAACGCCGGTGATTCCCGGCGACGAAAAAAGCCTCGAAAAGCGCACCCGCGAGCTGGAAAGGGAGGCCCGTCGGCTCCAGGCCGAACTGGAGCGTGCCCTGGCTCAAAACAGCAAGCCCCCGAAAACCGAACCTGCCGAACCCATTCCCGCCACCCCCGGGCTGGGGCCGGACCTCAAACCCGTGCCCGAACCTACCGTGCGCGACCTGAGCGTGCCGCAATTGCGCACGCCGCCCGTCCGGACCGGCGCCGCGACCAAATCCGCTACGGGCGCCACCGCTCCGCCAGGTGGCGAGACCGAACCTGAAATCAACGAAGTCATCCCCGCCCGGGAAGTGGCGGCGGCCACCACCGCAGAGGTCCTGGGCCGGGAACCCGCGTCGAAGCCCGCCACGGAAGTGCCGCCCGCGGAACCCGCTACCCCGCCGGCGAAACCCGCGCCTTCCGCTCCCGGCGGCGCACCGGTTGCACCCGCGCCCGCACCGGCTGCGGCCGTCCCGGCGCCGGCGCGGAGCGCAGCTCCCCCCAAGGCCCGGCCCAAGCCGTTGTCAGTCTCCCGCCCGCCGCAGATCGGCAACTACAAGCTGCCACCGCTGGACCTGCTGGCGCTGCCTGACCTCACCGTCCGGCCCACCGAGTCCAAGGAAGAGCTCATGGCCAACGCCCGGCTCATGCAGCAAACGCTGGCGCAATTCGACATCCAGGTCACCCCGGGAGACATCACCAAGGGTCCCACCATCACCCGGTACGAGTTGCATCCGGCCCCCGGGGTGAAGCTCGAAAAGATCACCGCCCTCACCAACAACATCGCCGCCGCCCTCAAAGCCGAGCGCATCCACATCCTGGCGCCGGTGCCGGGCAAGAGCTCGGTGGGGGTCGAGGTGCCCAACCGGGTCAAGTCCAAGGTCATCTTGCGCGAGCTGCTCGAATCCGAGGAATGGCGCGCCACCCGCGCCCGCATCCCGCTGGCCCTGGGTAAGGACGTGTACGGCCATCCACTGATCGGCGACCTGGCCGACATGCCGCACCTGCTCATCGCCGGCAGCACCGGCTCGGGCAAATCCGTGTGCATCAACGCCCTCGTGGCGTCGTTGCTCTACAAGTTCGCGCCGGACCAGCTCCGGTTTGTGATGATTGACCCGAAGGTGGTCGAACTCCAGCAATACAACAACCTGCCCCACCTGGTGGTCCCCGTGGTCACCGATCCCAAGAAGGTCATCCTCGCCCTCCGCTGGGTGGTGAGCGAAATGGAAAAACGCTACCAGATTTTCGCCCGCGTCGGCGTCCGGAACATCAAGGCCTTCAACGAACGCCCCAAGGACAAGCCGCTGCCGGCCCGCGAACCGGAACTGCCGCTGGCCGCCAAGAAGGAAAAAATCGAGCCCGGCGCCGACGGCTTTGCCGTGCAGGTGGACGAGGACATCACCGTCACCGAGGAAGAGGACATCGTCATCCCCGACAAGCTCAGCTACATCGTGGTCATCATTGACGAGCTGGCGGACCTGATGCTCGTGGCGCCCGCGGACGTCGAAATGGCCATCGCCCGCGTCACCCAGATGGCCCGCGCCGCGGGCATCCATTGCATCGTGGCCACCCAGCGGCCCTCGGTGGATGTCATCACCGGCGTCATCAAGGCCAACATCCCCGCCCGCATCGCCTTTCAGGTCGCCAGCCGTGTGGACTCGCGCACCATTCTCGACGCCATGGGCGCCGACAAGTTGCTGGGCAAGGGTGACATGCTCTACCTGCCGCCGGGTTCGGCCAAACTCATCCGCGCCCAGGGTGCGCTGGTCACCGATCAGGAAATCCAGTCCCTGGTCGAGTTCATCGCCCGCCAGGGCAAACCCAACTACGACCTGGAAATCCACCAGCAACTCTCTGCCCCGGCGGGCGCGCTTGAGGACAACGGCGGGTGCGACGAGGACGAAGCCCTCATCCAGCAGTGCATCGAGGTGATCCGCAGCGAGCAGAAGGCCAGCGTATCGCTGCTCCAACGTCGGCTCCGGCTGGGCTATACCCGCGCCGCGCGCATCATGGACGAGCTGGAAAACCGCGGGATCGTCGGCCCCAGCAAGGGCGCTGAACCGCGCGACATCCTGATTGATCTGGACGGCCAGGGCGCCGACGGGCGCGGTCCGACGGCCGGCTGAGTCGGCGACTCCGGGGGGGAAGAACAGGCCATCTTTCCGACGCCGGGATGCCAGCCAGCGGCGGCTTCCTCGGAAGCCCCCGGGTTATGTCCTTTTGCGACATGCGCGCCGGCGGGCGTCCCGAATACGGACTTGTCACGCCCGGCCAGCCTTCGGTAAACCAAGCCCGTTCCTCCCGTGCGGCAAAACAGCGAGACCGCTTCCGACGGGGGAAAAGCACCATGACCCGATCCACTCGACACCGTATGAAGTCCAACCGTTCGATCCTTCGCCTGGCCGGATTGGCCGCTCTGGGAATTCTGCTCGGGCTGACCCCGGTCCGGGCCGGCGTGACTGTCCCATTTCGAAGCGCTGGCGAAATTCGCCTTACCCAGGTCACCCCTGTGAGTGCAGACCCATTGTGCCTGGTGTTGGAGGGCACGGACAATGGTCGGGGCACCTTGTTGGGCCGGTACACCTCGATCTACCAGGTCAAGGCCTGGCTGGATACCAGCCCCGACGGCCCGTGGCGCTGGGTCTTTGAGGGAACCTTTGTCACCACTACCGCCCGCGGAGATACCCTCACGGTCAACCTCCAGGCCGAGGGCCCCACTCCGGATGGCTCCTGGCCGAGTGAGGTGCTCGGGCTGGCCACGGTTCAGGAAGGCACCGGGCGTCTGGCCGGTGTCCAGGGAAGCTGGATTTCCCGGGCGCTTCCCACCCCCACGGGGTTCGTGTACCGGTCCACGGGCGAATTGACTCTGCCCGGAAAGCGGCCCGCAAAATAACCGGCGCGGCGTCCCGCGGCCCGGGAGGCACCCCGGGGCAGGCCAACCGCAGTCCCGAAGGCTTGGGCGGCTTTCGGTCCCGGGCGGATTCCGCCTTGAACGCGGTGCCCGCCGGCGTTCAATCCGGCCGTGCAAGGGATTTCTTTCCCGCTCCGGACCTTTCGCGCGGACGAGCTGGAAGTCCGAATTTACGCGGATCAACCCGCGTTGGCTGCCGCGGCCGCGCAGGCTGCCGCGGATTGCCTGCGCGCCGCGCTGGCCCGCCGTGGTGAGGCCCGTGCCATCCTGGCTTCCGCCACCTCGCAGATTCAGTTCCTGGCCGCGCTCACGGCTGCTCCGGAAGTGGACTGGTCGCAGGTGACGCTCTTCCACATGGACGAGTATCTGGGGATCGCGCCGGAGCATCCCGCCAGTTTCCGGCGGTTTCTGCGCGAGCACGTCGCCGCCCGAATCCGGCCGCGCGCACTGCATCTGATGGCGGGGGACGCCCTCGAGCCGCTCCGGGAAATCGCCCGCTACACCGCGCTGTTGAACGAGGCGCCCGTGGATTTGTGCTGTCTGGGCATTGGCGAGAACGGCCACCTCGCCTTCAACGACCCGCCGGTGGCAGATTTCCACGACCCGCACGTGATGAAGCTGGTGGCGTTGGATGAGGCCTGCCGGCGGCAGCAGGTGGGCGAGGGCTGTTTCCCGACCCTCGAGGCCGTGCCCCGCTACGCCTACACGCTCACCGTGCCGGCGCTCTGCCGCGCGGGGCGGGTAATCGGCGTGGTGCCCGAACGCCGCAAGGCCCGCGCCGTGCGGGAGGCCCTGCTGGGCCCCATCCGCGAAACCTGTCCCGCCTCGATCCTGCGCCGCCAGCCGCACGCCACGCTGTTTCTCGACGCCGATTCCGCCTCGCTGCTGGACGAGGGCTGAGTCCGCCGATTTTGCCGACGAGGCATTTTGATCGCCGTCAAGCCGACGTGAATTGGGCGTAACTTTCCGCCCGCAGTCCGGCTCTGTTTCCGCGTGCGTGTGTCAGAATTGTTTTCCGGGCGCCTGGCTTCCGGGCGCCTGGCCCGCCGGGCTGTGCTCCGGCTGGGAGTGGCGGCGGTCCTCGTGTTGGCGGTGTACTGGCTGAGCCTGGCTCCCGTCTCCGTTGAAGGCGCGGTGGCCGTCACGGACACCCTCGTGGCCGAGGTGATGGGCACCGGCACGCTCGAAGCGCGGGTGAAGACCCCTCTCAGCCCGCGCATCCAGGAACGGCTGGCCGAGGTGCTGGTGGACCAGGGCGATCCGGTCCGGGCCGGGCAAATCCTCGCCCGCCTGGATGACGGGGAACTGCGCCAGCAGGTGGCGGTGGCCGAAGCCGCGTTGGACGCCGCCCGGGCCGCGCTGCAGCGTACCCGGACCGACGAGGCACGGGCATTGGCCGTTCTGGAGCAAGCCCGGCTGACCCACGAACGCGGCCTGGCCCTGCTCGCCGCGCGTGTCGCCGCCCGGGCGGACGTGGACAAGGCGGTCGAATCCCTTCACGTCGCCGAGGCGGACCTCCAGCGCGCCCGCGCCGCGATCACTGAGGCGGAGAAACAGGTCATCACCGCCGAGCGCAACCTGGCCTGGCAACGCGAGCGGCTGGGCTTCACGCAGCTCACCAGTCCCTTCAACGGCCTGGTGGTCCGACGCGACCGCGATCCGGGCAGCGTGGTGGTCCCGGGGGCTTCGATCCTGCAGTTGATCGCCACCAACGAACTCTGGGTCTCCGCCTGGGTGGACGAAACCGCGCTGGCGGCGCTCGCCCCCGGTCAGCCGGCCCGTGTGGTGTTCCGCAGCGAGCCGGAGCGGAGTTATCCCGGCGAAGTGGCCCGCCTGGGACGTGAGGCGGACCGCGAGACGCGCGAGTTGGTCGTGGACGTGCGCGTGAACCGTTTGCCGCCGAACTGGGCCGTGGGGCAGCGGGCCGAGGTCTTCATCGAAACCGGGCGCAAGACGCAAGCCACGGTCATCCCCGCGCGGATGCTGGTCTGGCGAGAAGGCCGGGCGGGGGTGTTCGTGGAGTCACGCGGCCGCGCGCGCTGGCGGGCCATCCAACCGGGCCTGCGGGGAACGCACCTGCTCGAAGTCGCCGCCGGTTTGCAAGCCGGCGAACGGGTCGTCGCTCCGCTCGGCAAGCCGGCGCGCCCGCTCCGGGACGGCCAGCGCGTGGTGGTAAAATCCGCGTCCACTCCGGCCGTCCTGCCATCCGCCGAGCCCGCCACCTGATTTCCCGCCCCGCCCGTGAACCTCGCCACTCGCGACATCCGCTACCACTTCACCCGGTTTGTGCTCACCACGCTGGGCATCGGGCTGTTGCTGATGATCGTCATGGGCATGGGCGGCATCTACCGGGGCCTGATCGTCGAAGCCACCTTGCTGGTGGACCGAATCGGCGCCGACCTGTGGCTGGTTCAGGGCGGCACGCGCGGCCCGTTCGCGGAGCTGTCGCGCGTGGCGGCCAACCTCGAGGACCGGGCGCGCGCCGTGCCCGGCGTGGCCGCCGCGCGGCGCTTCGTGTCGCACACGGTCCAGCGCGAACACCGCGGCCGGCCGTTGCGAATCGTTGTCCAGGGATTGTCCTGGCCGGCGGACCGCGGTGACTGGATTCCACTGGTGGCGGGGCGCGCCTTGCGCCAGGCGCATTACGAAATGATCGCCGACCGTTCGCTCGGGCTGGCGCTGGGCGAACGCGTGCGGTTGGGCAAGGACACCTACAACGTGGTGGGCCTCACGGAAGGCATGGTGGGGTCGGGCGGGGACGGGCTGGGGTTCTTCACCGTGGCGGACGCGCAGGCGATCCAGTTTGACGAGCCGCCGGAAGCGGTCCGACTGGAGCGCGCCGCGCGGGTCGAGCGGGCCGCCGCCACCGACCTCGGTCAGGCGCAACCCCTGCTGGCCGAGCGCGGGGCGGGCCCGGCCGCGAGCATCCCCGCGTTGGGGCGGCCGCTGGTCAGCGCGGTGCTCGTGACGCTGGCGCCGGGGGCCAATGCGGCCGCGGTGGCCGGCGTCTTCAGCCGCTGGCCGGACGTGACGGTGTACACGACGTCGGCCCAGCGCGAACTGTTGTTGTCCGGCATGGTGGACAAGGCGCGGCGCCAGCTCGGCCTGTTCCGCGTGTTGCTGGTCATCATCTCGACCCTCGTGCTGGCGTTGATCCTGTACACGCTCACCCTGGACAAGCTGCACGACATCGCGATGCTGAAGCTCATTGGCGCCCGCAACGGCGTCATCGCGGGCCTCATCCTGCAACAGGCGCTGCTGATCGGCGCGCTGGGCTACGCGCTCGCCTGGGGGCTGGGCACTTTCGCCTTCCCGCGGTTCCCCCGGCTGGTGGTGATCGAGCCCGGCGACCTGGCCGCCCTGGCCGTCATCGTGCTCGCAATCTCGGTGGCCGCCAGCCTGCTCGGCATCGCCAAAGCCATGCGGGTGGAACCGAACAAAGTCCTCGCCGCATGAACCCCGCGCACACCGCACCCCCGGCCGTGGAAGCCCGCGGCCTCACCAAGGTCTATGGCCGCGGCGACACCGAAGTGGTGGCGCTGCGCGACGTCTCGCTGGAGGTCCGCCCCGGCGAGGTGGTGGCGCTGCTGGGCCCGAGTGGCGCCGGCAAGTCCACCCTGCTCACCGCGCTGGGCCTGGTGAACCCGCCCACCCGCGGCCGCATCAACTTCGGCGGCCAGCCGGTGCTGGACGGGGAACAGCCGCTCACGGACCTGCGCGCCTTCCGCCGACGGTATCTGGGTTTTGTGTTTCAGAAGGCGAACCTCATCCCGTTTCTCACGGCGCTCGAAAACGTCCAGATTGCGCTTGAAATCAATGATGTTCCGCCGCGCCCGGCGCGGAAACGCGCGCTGGAATTGCTCGATTACCTCGGCGTGGCCGATCGCGCGCGGCACCGGCCGGACGAGCTCTCCGGCGGCCAACAGCAGCGCGTGGCCGTGGCCCGCGCCCTGGCCAACCAGCCCCGCCTCATTCTCGCCGACGAACCGACCGCCGCGCTGGACAGCCACCGCGGCCGGCAGGTGATGGAACTGTTCGCCCGCGTGGCGCATGAGCGCGGCACGGGCGTGATCGTGGTCACCCACGACCACCGCGCACTGGACGTGTTTGACCGCACGCTCGAAATGGAGGACGGCCGCATCAAGGGTGAATCTCCGCCGCCCTCGTAACCTTTCGCCCCGCGGCGGCTCAGTGCGCAGGGTCATGAGCACCGTCCCACACCGCCTCTTCGTCTGGCGGACCTTCACGTCCGTCTTGCTCGCCGCGTGTTTCGCTGGCGCCGTGTTCAGCGGCGCGATCCTGTTCCTGTCGCCGCCGGGCCGCATCGCCAACTGGACGGACTGGAACATCGGCGGGCTGACCAAGCAGGAATGGGCCGCGCTGCACGTGAGCTTCAGCGCGGTGTTTCTGATCGTAGCCCTGTTCCACGTCGGCTTCAACTGGCGGCCGCTGGTGGGCTATTTCAAGGACCGCGTCTCGCGCCGGCTGGGCTGGCGCCGCGAATGGGTGGCGGCCGTGGTGGTCGCGGGCGTGGTCGGCTGGGCGGCCGTCGCGGACCTGCCGCCGTTCGGCTGGTTGGTGGCCGCGGGTGAACGCCTCAAGCAGAGCTGGGACCGGCCGGCCGCGCGCGCGCCGATTCCGCACGCCGAACTGCTGACGCTGGGCGAACTGGCGGCCCGGGCCAACGTCGAACCCGCCGCCGCGGCGGAGCGCCTGGACCGGGCCGGCATCCGCGGGCATTCGCCGGAGGTGGTCGTTGAAGAACTCGCCCGAGCCAACGGTGTGTCGGCGCAGCGTCTTTACGAAATCCTCCAGGGTCGGACCGGCGGCCCCGGCCGCGGGGGTGGCGGAGCCGGGCGCGGCGGCGAAGGTGGCGGTGGACGCGGCGCAGGAGGCGCGGGACACGGCGGCGGGGTGGGCTGGAAAACCCTCGAGCAATTGTGCGCCGAGGAAGGCCTGGCCGTGCCCGAGGTGCTGGGCCGTTTGCAGGCCCGGGGCGTCCAAGCCGAAGCGGGCCAGACCCTGCGCGAGATCGCGAACGCCAACGGCTACGACCGCCCGTTCGAGTTGGTGGAACTGATCCGCGGGACGGCGAAATGAGCCCCTGCCATTACCGGTAATGAAACCGCTCGCACAGACCCGGTTGATCGGATGGCGATCGCCTTCTTTGCGGCTTGCCGGACTGGGGTGAATCCGCCCTGGAGCCCGAATCGCCGGCAGCGAAACGGCTGATTATCTGCTGGCCGCGCGTCGGAACCCGATCCTGCTGTGGACGGGGGGCAAGGCCCCGGTGACGCCGGGCGTGGACAACCGTCTTCCTTTGCAGGAACCGACGCGGTCCTCTATAAACGGCGTCGCACTTGGATATGAGCAACGCCGCCCCGGCCGTCGCCGGTGAACCTTTAAAACTCCTGGCCGCCAACCGCAGCGAGATCGCCATCCGCATTTTTCGCGCCGCCACCGAGCTGGGGCTGCGCACGGTGGCCATTTACGCCCAGGAAGACCGCTTCGGCATCCACCGTTTTAAAGCGGACGAGGCGTACGTGATCGGCGCGGGCAAGGGACCGGTGGGGGCCTATCTCGACATCGAGGGCATCGTGGCGTTGGCCAAGGAAAAGGGCGTGAGCCTCATTCACCCCGGCTACGGATTTCTCTCTGAGAACGCGGACTTCGCCCGGGCCTGCCTCGAGGCCGGCATCACCTTCGTGGGGCCGCGACCGGAATTGCTCCAGCTCATGGGCGACAAGATGGCCGCCCGCGCCGTGGCCCGCCGGGTGGGAGTTCCCACGCTGCCGGGAACCGAAGAACCGGTGAGCGACCGCGACCAGGCGCTGAAGATCGCCCGGCAGATCGGGTTTCCGCTCATCCTCAAGGCGGCGTTTGGCGGCGGCGGTCGCGGAATGCGGGTGGTGCACCGGGCCGCCGACCTGCCGGCCCTGCTGGATGAGGCCCGCGCCGAGGCGGGCCGGGCCTTTGGCAACCCGGCGGTGTTTCTCGAAAAATACATCCCCCGCGCTAAGCACATCGAGGTGCAGGTGCTCGGGGACCGCCACGGCAACGTGGTGCACTTGCACGAGCGGGATTGCTCGGTCCAGCGCCGCCACCAGAAGCTCATCGAGATCGCTCCCTCGGTGGGATTGCCGGAGGCGGTGCGCCGGGGTCTGTGCGACGCCGCGGTCAAAATCGCCCGGGAGGTCCGCTACGACAACGCCGGCACGGTCGAGTTCCTCCTCGATCAGGACACCCGGGAGTGGTTCTTCATCGAGATGAACCCGCGCATCCAAGTCGAGCACACGGTGACCGAGGTGATCACCCACATTGACCTGGTGCGCTCGCAGATTCTCATCGCCCAGGGGTACGCGCTGTTCAGTCCGGAGGTGGGATTGCCGCCGCAGGAGGACATTCCCCGCCAGGGGTACGCCATCCAGTGCCGCATCACCACCGAGGACCCGGAGAACAAGTTTGCTCCGGACTACGGCCGCATCGTGACCTACCGCTCGGCGGGCGGCTTCGGCCTGCGGCTGGACGGGGGGATGGGCTTTACCGGCGCGGTGATCACGCCGTTCTACGACTCGTTGCTGGTGAAGGTGACCGCCTTCGGCCGCACTTTCGACATCGCCCTGCAGCGCATGGACCGTGCTCTGCGCGAATTTCGCATCCGCGGCGTCAAGACCAACATTCCCTTCCTCGAAAACGTCATCCACCACGAGGCGTTCCGGTCCGGACGGGCAACCACCACGTTGATTGACTCGACTCCGGAGTTGTTCCGGTTCAAGCCGCGCAAGGATCGGGCCACCAAACTGCTGGCCTTTTTGGGCGAGGTCATCGTCAACGGCAATCCCCAGGCCAAGGGCTACCAGCCGCGCAGCCTGCCCCAGCCGGTGGTGCCCGCCTGCGACACCAAACAACCGCCCCCGCTGGGCACGCGCCAGTTGTTGCTCCAGCTCGGCCCGGAGAAGTTCGCCCAGTGGGTGCTCCGGCAGAAGAAGCTGCTCGTCACCGACACCACCTTCCGCGACGCCCACCAGTCGCTCCTGGCGACGCGTCTGCGCACCTACGACATGGAACTGGTGGCCGGCGCGCTCGCCCGCCGCGCAGCGGACCTCTTCAGCCTGGAGATGTGGGGCGGAGCCAAGTTTGACACCTCGATGCTCTTCCTGCACGAGGACCCCTGGATTCGACTGCGCAAGCTGCGCGAGCGCATCCCGAACATCTGTTTTCAGATGCTCTTCCGCGGCGCCAACGCCGTGGGCTATTCCAACTACCCGGACAATGTCGTGGCCGGGTTCGTCCGCCACGCGGCGGCGCAGGGCATTGACCTGTTCCGCATCTTTGACTCGCTGAACTACCTGCCCAACCTCAAGGTGGCGATGGAGGCGGTGCGGGAAACCCACGCCCTGTGCGAGGGCGCCCTGTGCTACACCGGGGACATCCTCGACCCGCGGCGCACCAAATACTCTCTCCGCTATTACCTGAAACTGGCCAGGGAGCTGGAGAAAATGGGCGCGCACATCCTCGGCATCAAGGACATGGCCGGCCTGTGCAAACCCTTTGCCGCCCGGGCGCTGGTGCGCGCGCTCAAAGAGGAAATCGGCATCCCCGTGCACTTCCACACGCACGACACCAGCGGCATTGCCGCCGCCAGCGTGCTGGAGGCCTGCGAGGCGGGCGTGGACATCGTGGACCTGGCCATCGCCGCGTTGTCCGGCTCCACCAGCCAGCCGTGTCTCAATTCGATCGTCGCCGCGCTGCGGGGACACCGCCGCGACACCGGCCTGGACCTGGAGGCGCTCAACGAGTTCTCCACCTACTGGGAGCTGGTGCGTGAGTTTTACGCCCCCTTCGACACCGCTCCCCGCTCCGGCAGCGCCAACGTGTACGTCCACGAAATGCCCGGCGGCCAGTACACCAACCTCAAGGAGCAGGCCGCCGCCATGGGCCTGCTGCATCGCTGGCCGGAGATCGAGCGCCTGTACGCCGAGGTCAACCAGCTCTTCGGCGACATCGTCAAGGTCACCCCCAGCAGCAAGGTCGTCGGCGACATGACCATCTTCCTGCTCAGCCGGGGGCTGCGTCCGGCGGATGTCCTCAAACTCGAGCCCGGCTCCATGCCCTTCCCCGAATCGGTGGTGGACATGCTCGCCGGGGGTCTGGGCCAACCGCCCGGCGGCTGGCCCAAAAAACTGCAGAAAATCGTGCTCGGCGACCGTCCCGCCTACTCCGGTCGCCCCGGCGCCCGGCTGGCCCCCCTGAACCTGAGCCAGGTGCGCGCCGAGCTGTCGGCCAAACTCAAACGCGAAGCCACCGAGGACGACGTCTACAGCTACCTCATGTACCCGGAGGTTTTCCTGGCCTTTGCCAAGGTGCAGAACCAGTACGGCGACCTTTCCGTTCTGCCCACCCCGGCCTTCTTCTACGGCATGAAACCCGGGGACGAAATCGCGGTGGACATCGAGGAGGGCAAGACCCTGTTCATCCGCCTGATCAGCGTCAGCCCCGCGGACCCCGAGGGCAAACGGGTGGTTTCCTTCGAACTCAACGGCATGGCCCGGCAAACCACGGTCGTGGACCGCTCGGTCCAGCCGCGTGTCAAGTCCCGGCCCAAGGTGGACCCCAACGATCCCCAACAGATCGGCGCGCCCATCCCCGGAGTCATCACCGGAGTGGCCGTGACCGAGGGCGCCCGCGTGGCCAAGGGAGACAAACTGGTCTCGCTGGAGGCCATGAAAATGCAGACCACGGTCTATGCCCCCGCCCCCGGAGTGGTGAGCGAAGTGGCGGTGCGGGTCGGCGACACCGTCGAGGCCAAGGACCTGCTGCTGCGCTTCAAGCCGGACTGAACCTCCACGGCGGCTGTGGCTCACCGGTCCTGTCCGGCACGCGCCGGGCTGTAACCTTTCCCCGCCCCGCGGCTCGGAACCGCATCATGATCCTGAAGCTCCTGCTCACCAGCGCGCCGCTGGGCGCGCTTGCGCTGGCCGGCCCGGCCGGTTGCCGTCGCAAGCCGCCGCCAGACACGGCGTGCCGCTTGCCCGCCACGGTGGAAGCGGCGGCCATCGAGCGCGGGCGAGCGATCGCCGGGGAGGCGTTCGCCCTCCTGAGCACCAATCTCGCCCGGGCGCTGGCCGACGGTGGCCTCACCAACGCCCTGCCCTATTGCTCGGAAAAAGCCCGCCCGCTCACCGAGTCGGTGGCGGCCGCGCATCAGGTGCGCCTGCGCCGCATCAGCCACAAACCGAGGAACCCCACCAACGTGCCAGCCGCCGGCGAGCTGGCCATCCTGCGCGGCTTTCAACTGACGCTGGGCCGCGGAGAACCCCCGACGCCCGTGGTGCGGGCGGATGAGGCCGGCACGGTGGTCTTCTATTCCCCCATTGTCATCACCAATCCGCTCTGCCTCCAATGCCACGGCGTGGTGGGGCAGGACCTTCAGCCCGCCACGGTGGAGACACTGCGCCGGTTGTATCCCGAGGACCAGGCCACCGGGTTCCGCCTGGGTGACCTGCGCGGCGCCTGGCGGATCGAGTTTGATCAGGCCGCCCTCTCGGGCGGAACGCCGCGTCCGGAACAATAGACCCGGCTCGCGGGCGGGCGCCACGGGACCCTGCGTCGCCGTGCGAACGGTCGGCGGAAGGTGCGCGCGTCGCGCATTCGGCGGTGGGCCGCGACGTGCGAGTATCAACGGCTGCTTGCGGCGCGGGCTGCGAGCGGGTTACAACGCGCCCGTCATGACCCCCATTGCTTCGCTGCGGGCCGCAATCATCGGCACCGGTTTCATCGGCCCAGTGCACCTGGAGGCGCTGCGCCGACTGGGCGTGCCGGTGGTCGCCCTGTGCGACCTGCCTGACCGGGCGAGCGAGCGGGCCCGGCGCCTCGGTGTTCCCCGGGCTTTCGACGATTACCGCGCGCTGTTGCGCGCGCCCGAGGTGGATGTCGTCCACATCTGCTCGCCGAACCGTTTCCACGGCGAAATGGCGCTGGCCGCGCTGGAAGCCGGCAAACACGTCGTGTGCGAAAAGCCCCTGGCCCTGAGCACGCGCGAAACGGCGGCGGTTGTGCGGCGCGCCCGCCGGGCCGGCACGGTCTTCGCCGTCAATTACAACGTCCGCTTCTACCCCGCCGTGCTCCAGCTCCGCCGCCTGGTGGCCGAGGGCGCGCTGGGCGACATCATCCACATCCAGGGCTCCTACCTCCAGGACTGGCTGTTCAAGGACACGGACTACAACTGGCGCCTGTTGCCGGACCAGGGCGGCAGGCTGCGCGCCGTGGCGGACATCGGCACCCACTGGCTGGATACCGTGAGTTTCATCCTGGGCGCGGGCGTCCGCCGGGTCTTCGCGGACCTGGGCCTCTTCCACAAGACCCGCCGCCGCCCCCTGGGCGAGGTGCAAACCTTCACCCGCGCCGCCACCCGGCAGCGGTACCAGTCCTACGCAGTGAAGACGGAGGACTTCGCCCACGTGCTGCTCGAGTTTGGCAACGGCGCTCGGGGCAGTCTCGCCGTGTCCCAGGTCGCGGCGGGACGAAAGAACTGCATCCGGCTGGAAATCTACGGCTCGAAAAAGTCGGCCTGGTGGTGTTCCGAGGACCCGGAAGTGCTGCACTTCGGCCAGCGCGACGGCGCGAATGAAACGGCGGTGCGCGCTACGCCCGCCTTTGGCGACGGCGCCGCGGGTTACATGGATTACCCCCCGGGCCACGTGGAAGGATTCCCGGACACCTTCAAGATGCTGTTCCGCGCCATTTACACCACCATTGCCGGCGGGGGCGGGCAACAGGGCCGGCCGCTGTTTGCCACCGCCGAAGACGGCCATGCCGAGGTGGCCCTCTGTGAGGCCATTCTGGCCAGTCACAAGACCGGACGGTGGGTGCGGGTGTGACGAAGCCAATCGGGGTCCCGGTCCTCCGCCTTGCCAGCCGGAGGGGCGGTCTTCAGGATGAGGCGTGATGAAGCGCTTATCACGGCTGAGTCTGCTGTCCCTGTGGCTTGCGGGAACTGCCGCCTGGCAGGCGGTCCCGCACGCGGACGCGGTCCGGCGCCCGGCACCCCCGCCCAAACCCGCCCTGGGCATTAACCTCGCCGGGCCGGCAGACTGGAACACCGAGTTGCCGTTTGTGGATGTGTTCCGTCTGTCGCGGACATGGATCAGCCAACGGGAAGGCGCCGGCTGGGGTCAGGGGCCGCCTCTGGACCTGGATGAGCGCGGCTGGGTCCGGCGGCTGGAACCCGGCTGCTGGGCGGAGACGCTCCTGTGCACCATCGAGGGCGGGCATTATCCGTCCGGAGAGTACACCGTCTGCTACGAGGGGCGTGGACGGCTCGATTTTGGCGGCGCGGCCATCGAGGTTACCCCTGCGGGACCGGGACGGCTGAAGGTGAAGGTGGACGCCGCCAGGGGGGCGATCTTTCTGCGTCTGCGGGAGACCGATCCGGCGGACCCGATTCGCCACATCCGGGTGCTGATGCCCGGCTTCACGCCGGAAGCGGCGGCGGCCAACCCGTGGCATCCGCGCTTTCTGGAGCGCTGGCGGGGCATGGCCTGCCTGCGGTTCATGGACTTCCAGGAAACCAACAACTCCTCGCAACGGAGTTGGGCGGATCGCGCCCACCCGGACGACGCCACCTTCACGCGGCGCGGCGTGCCCCTCGAGTGGTTGTGCGACCTGGCCAACCGGCTCGACGCCGCGCCGTGGTTTTGCCTACCCCATCTGGCCGACGACGACTATGTGCGCCGCTTCGCTGAACTGGCCCGGGCGCGGCTCAAGCCCGGCCTGCCCATCTATGTCGAATACTCAAACGAGGTTTGGAACAGCCAGTTTCGCCAGCATCGGCACGCCGCGGCGGAGGGACGCCGCCTCGGCCTGGCCGAGAAAGACTGGGAGGCGGCGTGGCGGTACACGGCGCGCCGTTCGGTGGAGATTTTCCGCATCTGGGAAGAGGTCTTTGGCGGGCGCGAGCGGCTGGTGAGGGTGTTGCCCGCACAGGCAGCCAACGCCTGGGTGGCGCGGCAGGTGGTCGGCTTTGAAGACGCCTGGCAACACGCCGATGCGCTGGCGATTGCACCGTATATTTCTCTGAACGTCCCGGAACGGGGCGAACCGTTGAACGCCCCCACGGTGGCCGGCTGGTCGCTGGAGCGCCTGCTGGATTACGTCGAAGCCCGCTCCCTGCCGAAGGCGATCGGTTGGATTCGGGAAAACCGGAAGGTGGCGGAAGAATTCGGCCTGCGGCTGGTTGCTTACGAGGCGGGCCAGCACCTGGTGGGCGTGGGCGGAGGCGAGAACCACGGGGGACTAACCCGCCTGTTGCAGGCGGCCAATGCTCATCCCCGCATGGGCGCGATCTATCGTCGCTACTATGCGGCTTGGGAGGCCGAGGGCGGCGACCTGCTCTGCCATTTCTCCTCGGTGGCCCGCTGGAGCAAATGGGGCAGTTGGGGGCTGCTCCAGTACGCTGATGACGATCCGCGCCAGAGCCCGAAATTTCTGGCCACCGTTGAGTGGGGCCGTCACCTCGGCCAACCCCTGCGTCTGCCCTGAATCAATAGATGCCACCCCGGCCATCCGCGACGACGACACCAGCCCTGCGCGGAATACCGTCCGATTCTGTTCCCTCTCTTGCGGAAAAGCCCATGCCGATCCCGCGGCGGGCTGGGACAGCCCGCCCCGCCAGCGATGGGTTGTCCCAGACCTGGTCGGGCGCGCTCTTCGAACGCGCCGCCGACTTTCCGCGTCTTCCGCGTGGTCTGCGGGCTGCCATCCGCCGGGCTGGAAGCCCGGCGCTAGGGCAGGCTGGAAGCCGGCCGCTACGGCCCCCCGATTCCCGCCCCGGGTTTGGATTGGCTCCGGACGGGGCGGGATGATATTTCCTGTTCCGCGCCGCGCGCGCGGGGTGGCCGCCCGTGTCGCGGCGGCGCACTCGTTGCACCCCCCAGTCGCCATGGCTGTGACCACGCTGCCTCCCGCGCTTGCCGCGCTCTGCGCCGCGCTGGGCGAGCTGCCGGGCATCGGCCCGCGCTCGGCCGAGCGGATTGCGCTGTTTCTGGCGCAGGCGCCCCCGGAAACCGGTCGTCGGCTGGCGCAGGCGATTGTGGCTGCCCGCGAGCGGGTGCAGGTCTGCCGGAACTGCGGCGCGCTCACCGAGACCCAGCCCTGCGGGATTTGCGCCGATGCACGCCGGGACCCCACCTGCCTGTGCGTGGTGGAGCGTCCGGTGGACGTGCTGTTCTTGGAAAGGGCCGGGAGCTTCCGCGGGCGCTATCACGTGTTGGGCGGCAAACTCTCGCCCCTGAGCGGGGTCGAGCCCGAGGACCTGCGCCTGGCCGAGCTGGAGGCGCGGCTGGCGCGCGAGCCGGTGCGCGAGGTCATCCTGGCCCTGGCCTCCGACGTGGAGGGCGACGCCACCTGCCACTACCTGGCGCAGCGGCTGGGGGGCCGGGCGGTGACGCTCACCCGGCTGGCGCACGGGTTGCCGGCGGGCACAGCGCTGGACCTGGCGGACGAAGTGACCCTCCACCGCGCGCTGGCCGGACGCCAGCCGCTGACGCCCTGAGCGGGGCCGGGACCCGCCCCCTGGAAGCTCCGACCACGCCAGTGTTTTCCCATGATTCGTCCTGAAGCTGTTGTCTTTGATCTGGGCAAGGTGCTCCTGGACTTTGACTACCAGATGGCGCTGCGGCGGTTGCTGCCCCGCTGCCGGGTGGGGCCGGAGGAATTGAACCGCCTGCTAACGGGCGAGCGGTTGCTGGGGGATTACGAGAGCGGCCGCCTCACCACCGCCGAGTTCATCCGACGATTCAGCGGGCGGACGGGCTGGGAGGGGACGGAGGCGGAGTTTCGGGCGGGTTTTGGCGACATCTTCACCCCCATCGAGCCGATGCTGGCGCTGCGGGCGGCGCTGCGGGCGCGGGGGGTGCCCCTCTACGTGCTGTCCAACACCAACGAGCTGGCGGTGGAGTTCATCCGCGCGCACTACCCGTGGTTTGCGGAGTTTGACGGGCACATCCTCTCCTACGAGCACGGGGCGATGAAGCCGGCGGCGGCGTTGTACGCCGCGACCGAGCGGCTGAGCGGGCGGCGGGGGGCGGAATTGTTCTACTTCGACGATCGTCCGGAAAATGTGGAGGCGGCCCGGGCCCGGGGCTGGCAGGCGGTGGTGCACACCGACCCCGCCCGCTCGCGCGCGGCCCTCGCCGCCACCGGCCTGCTGGACGGCCCCCCGCCCGTCCTCTGACCGGCGAAGCTGGGACTGCCCGATTCGCCGGGCTCACCCCCATTTCCTTGATCGTCCGGGGCCCTGCGGTTCGATCACCAGTCTCCAGCTCAGCCTAGGCCAGTCGGGAGTTGGGCGGACCTTCGGCGGCGGGTTCAGGCTTGACGGTACCGCCGGCTGTGCTTGCATTCGAGACATGAAATGGAATTTCTCGGCGCTGTTGACCGCGCTGTGCATGGCCGCTCTGACCCTGGGTTGCTACTCCACGGTGGAGGGTCGCAAAAAAGCGGGTGTACCGTTCCGCAAGGATCGCATTGAGAGTCGTTATGAACGGCAGCCGGCCGAGGTCTTTGCCGCGGCCAAGCAGGTGCTCGGGGTCATGGGCACCCTGACGGGCGAGAATACCATTGCCAGCACGCTGGAGGCCAAGGTGGACAACAACACCGTCTGGGTGAAGGTGCAGGAGGTAGAGCCGGGGATCAGCCAGGTGTGGGTGCAGGCCCGACGCAGTTCGCTGGCGGGCAACGTGGACCTGGCCAGCGAGGTGGACAAGCGCATCGCCCTGGAGCTTCAAGCCCGCTGAGGCGGACCACTCTTGAGCCCCAGGCGGGGATCAGCTGAGACCGGCTTCAAGGCCGGACTCGGTTTTTTTGCGGCCCGTTGTCGCTGGAGCAGAACCAATCGCCGCCGGGCCTGCTCGGCCGCCGGCGCCCCGGGGGCCAGGTCCACCACCCGCTGAAGCGCCTGCCGGGCGGCGTCCAGATCGCCGGCGCCGTCGAGGTGGACGTCTGCCAGCAGATTCAGCCAGCGCACGATCTGCGCGGGCGGGGCATGGGGTTGGGCGATGAGCTGCTCAAGTTGCTCGGCAGCCAGGTCCGGCCGCTGAAATTCGCGACTATACAGCAGCGCCAGTTCCTCCCGACTGTGATTGTCTTCCGGGTGCTGATCCAGTTGGGCGACCAGACGTGCAACGCGCTGCTCCGGATCGCTGTCCCGCGGGGTGATCTGGGGACTTTCCCCGAGCAACCCCAGACGCTCGGGGGAGGCCGGCACGGCCAGGCGCGGCCGTTCCCCAGTCTCGCGCAACATTTCCTCCGGGGGCAGATGCGCCAGTCGCTGCCGCGCGAGATGGGCCTCCGGAGTGCCGGGTAGCAATTCGAGGATACGTTCCAGCGTGGCCCGGGCGGCCTCGCGATCGCGGCTCAGTTTCAACTGCCATTCGGCCAGGCGCAGGAGGGCAAAGGCGATGTTCTTGGGCGGGTGCCCGGGCTGGCGCAGACAGGTTTCCACCGTGGCCGCGGCCGCGGGCAGGTCGCGCAGGTCCTCGGCCTGGATTTCCGCCAGCAACATCTGCGTGCGGAAATGGTGAGGGAACCGCTCGAGTTGCTCCCGCAAGGCCGCGATGGCCTCGGCGTAGCGCCCCTGTTTGCGGCGCGCTTCGGCGATGGATAGGAACGGCTCGGGATCGGGCGGCTTTGCGCCGCCGTCGTACAACGTCCCGCACCATCGCCCCAGGGTGTCGGCCAAACTGGGAACCCAGATGAGCGCCATGACCGCCCCGGCCACGGCGGCCAGGGGAATACCGATGTAAGCTGAAACCGCATCCATCGGGGCGACGATGGGGCCGACCACCCGGTAGATGAACACCCCGTTCAACGCGGTGAGCACCAGGCGGAAGAGCAGCGCCGGCGGGTCTTCGCTGCGTTGCAGAACACGACGCGCCACCCAGCCGGCGGCCAGCAAGAAGCCCAGCCAAACCAGCAGCTCGAACAGAATTTTCAGCAGCCCGGTCATGGACAAGCAACGGCCCGGCGATCCGCTCCAGAGAGTCGCGGCGCTCCGGAGCCCCGTTTGAACGGGCTGCCCGGCTGCGCTGCTCCCGCTAACGCCCGCTCATGGCCGATGTGAGCCACCTTGTACCGATTGCAACCGGGTTGTCGAACAAAACCGCTTTTCCCCTCTCCGGCGGACGAGTGGGGTCGCGCCTCCACTCCGCAGGCGCGCGGGGGTCTAGGCGGGGAGAAGTGGGCTGCTTTCTGTGCTTCAAGCCCGGGGCTCACACTTGCCAGAGGCGGCGCCAGGCGCCGATCCCCCTCTGCCAGGGCCCGGCCCGGCCCAGCGCCTCCCGCAACGACCTCGTCTCCGGACAGGCGGCGTCCAGTTGCTCGGCCCGGACAAGCGCCTGGCGCGCATCGGGCATCAGCCCCAGGGCCAGTTGACAGCGCCCCAGTTGGGTCCAGATCACCGCCGCTCCGCTCTCCAACGTCAACGCCTGCCGGGCCAAGCCGAGCGCGCGGACAAACCGCCGATGAGCCAGGTGCGCGCGCGTGGCCAGCCACGACCAGAACCAGTCCGCCGGCGCGGCGGCCAGGGCCTTGGCAAAACAGTAGTCGGCCCGTTTCTCGCCGCGGGCCAGGAGGACCTCGCCTCGCGCCAGCCAGACCGCGGGAGTCGGTTCCGCTCCCTGCATGGCGGCATCGGAAAAAGCCAGGGCCCCGCTCGGATCACCGGCGCGGGCCAGGATCACCCCTTTGAGAGCCAGCAACTCGGGCGCTTCCGGGAACTGTTCCAGCGCCCGCTCGGCGTGGCGCCCGGCGTCGGGCAGACGTCCCAATTCCAGCAGCATGCGCACCAGGCCAACCCGGGCCGGCAGGCGGCGCGGGTCGCGCTCGAGCGCCTGGCCATAGAGGCGCAGGGCGGTTTCAAAATAGCCCGCGCGGAAGCGTTCCCCGGCCGCTTCCAGGTCGCGCGTCTGTTCCACGGCGATCCCGCACGCCGGGGTGGCGAGGGCGCGACCGCGAACATCTTCAAATTCGAGGTTGGCGAACCGGCTCATGATGATCTCAAGCCGCAGGGGGTATCGGTTCGGCGCGGCGCCTGCCCGGTGGGAACTCCCGTCCCATTCGTTCCGCGAGCGTGGCGATGGCCCGGCGAGACCACCGCCATTCAGCGGCGGGCAACGGGCGCCGGGACCGCGGGCGGTTCAAACAGCACCACCACCTCGCCGGGGCGGGCCAGGCCGTAGCGCTCGCGGATGAGGCGCTCGGCGGCCCGCGGGTCGTGGGTCAGCGCCGCGATTTGCTCGCGCAGGGCTTCCCGGCGCATCCGGACCTCGGCCACCTGGCGTTCGAGCTGCAGGTGCTCGGCCTGAAGCGCCCGGTTGCGCTCGATTTCCGGCAGGTACCAGGTAACCGCGGACACCACCCCGGCCGCGACCAGCAGCACCCCCATCAGCACACTGAGGCGATTCCAGATCATTGGGCCCGAGTTCCGGCGCCGGTATATCAGGCGGGTTGCAAAAAGGAAAGCCGGGTTTTGGGGGCCACTCCGGAACGTGCCCAACACGTTCGTCCGCGGTCGAGGAGTGAACGAGTGGATTCGGCGCGTCCAGCGCAACCGCCTTTGACTTTTTTGACTGCGTTTTACAGAATGCCTGCAAATGAATGTCATTCGTCACGGTGAGCCGGGTTATGAGGCCGCATTGGCGGACATGGCGCGCGGCTCCAGCCTTTTTGATCCCGAGATCGAGTCCCGCACCCGGGACATCATCCGGGCCGTGGCGGACCGGGGAGACGAGGCCCTGTGCGAGCTGACCCGCCGCTTCGACGGGGCGGACCTCCAGCCGGATCAACTGGCCGTGACCCGGGCGGAGCTGTTCCAGGCGGCGGTGCAGACGGGGCCGGAGCTGCGTCGCACGTTGGCGGTGGCGGCGCGGAACATCGAACGGTTCAGCCGCCGCGCGCTGCGCCGGGATTGGTCGCTGCGCAACGCCCAGGGCGGACGGGTGGGCGAAAAGTTCGATCCCTTTGACCGGGTGGGGGTGTACATCCCGGGCGGCACCGCGCCGCTGGTGTCCACCGCGCTGATGACCGTGCTGCTGGCCCGGGTGGCCGGCTGTCGGGAAATCGTGGTCTGCACCCCGTGTGATGCCCGTGGAGCCCTCAACCCGCACCTGCTCCAAGCGGCCCGGATGGCCGGCGCCACGGAGGTGTACCGGGTCGGGGGAGCGCAGGCCATTGCCGCCCTGGCCCTGGGCACCGCCCGGATTGCGCCGGTGCAAAAAATCTTCGGCCCGGGCAACGCCTACGTGGTCACCGCCAAGCGGTTGCTGGTGGGGCACGTGGCCGTGGATTTGCTGCCCGGTCCCAGCGAGGTATTGGTGCTGGCCGATGACTCCGCGCCGCCCGCGTGGGTGGCGGCCGATCTCCTGGCCCAAGCTGAACACGGTTCCGGACACGAGCGCGTCTGGCTAATCACCCCGTCGGCTCGGCTGCTCAACGGCGTGCGCCGCGAGATCGAACGCCAACTGCCCGCCCTGCAGCGCCGGGAATTTATCGAGCGCGCGCTGCGCCAGGGCGGCTGGCTCGTGCAGGTCCGCTCGCTGGCCGAGGGTGTGGCGCTGGTCAACCGCCTGGCGCCGGAACACTGCGAGGTCATCACCCGTCAACCCGCACGCGTGGCCGCCGGCATCCGCACCGCGGGCGCGCTCTTCCTGGGACCCTGGACCCCCACCGTGCTGGGCGACTACCTGGCCGGCCCCAGTCACACCCTGCCCACGGGCGGGGCCGGACGCAGCTTTGCCGGACTCACCGTGGACCAGTTCCAACGCCGTACCAGTGTGGTGCAGTACGACCGCGCGGCGCTGCGCCGCTCCCTGGCCCCGGTGCAGGCTCTGGCCGAACTGGAAGGACTCGACGCCCATGCCCGCTCCGCCGCCATCCGCCTGGAAACAAATTCCCGCCCCGCCCGGGCCAAACGCCGTTGATTTGCCATGAAAAAAATCCGTCCCGAATCCATCAAACCCGACACTTTGATCCGTCCGCTGGTGCGGGACCTGCACCCGTACGTGCCGGGAGAACAACCCGAAGAGGGGGACGTGATCAAACTCAACACGAACGAAAACCCGTACGGGCCCTCCCCGAAGGTGCTTCAGGCCCTGCGGGCTGCCCTGGATGACCGGCTGCGCTTGTATCCCCCGCCCACTGCCGACGCCCTGCGCGAGCGGCTGGCCCGACATCACGGTTGCGCGGTGGACAATCTGGCCGTCGGCAACGGCTCCGACGAGCTCCTGGCCCTGTGTGTGCGGGCTTTCGTGGACCCCTCTCCGGCCGGCGCGCGGGAGCATTATCGCCTGTACCATAGCCATGGCGCCGCCAAGGTGAGTCTGCGCACCGTCCAGTATTTTGAACCCTGCTACTCGTTGTACCCGGTACTGGCGGCCAGCCACGGCGCCCTGACCAACCCGGTGCCCCTGCGCATGGACTTCAGCCTGCCCGATGCCACGGAGTTGCGTCGGGGGAAAATCTGGGACCCGGCGGCGGCGCTGACCTTCATCACCACGCCCAACGCGCCCACGGGCCGCGGCTACACGCCCGCGGAACTGGAGGCCCTGATCCGGCTCCACGAAGGGGTGGTGGTGCTGGACGAGGCGTATGCGGAGTTCGCCGAGGCCGACGCGCTGGCGCTGGCGCTCAAATATCCCCACGTCCTGGTGCTGCGCACCTTCTCCAAGGCTTATTCCCTGTGCTTCCTGCGCATCGGTTACGCCGTGGGCCATCCCAAGCTCATCGCCGCCCTGCTCAAGATCAAGGACAGTTACAACGTCAACGGCCTGGCGCAGATCGCCGCCCGCGCCACACTCGACGACCCGGAGTACTACCGGTCCACCCTTGACAAGGTGAAGAAAACCCGGGCGTGGCTGGCCGAGGCCCTCGAGGACCTGGGCTTCCTAGTGCTCCCCAGCCAGACCAACTTCCTCTTCGCGCGACCGCCCCGCTTCTCGGCGGAAACCTGGCTGCGGAAGCTGCGCGAACAGCGAGTGCTGGTGCGCTGGTTCGACGGCGTGGATACCCGTTCCTACTTGCGCATCACCGTGGGGCGGGAGGCCGAGGCGCGGGCGCTGGTGGCAGCCTGTCGGAAAATCCGCGACTTGAAGGACCTCGAATAAGCCACCCGGAGCGGTGCCGCGAGGAACGCGGGGTGGTGGGCCCAGAGGGATTCGAACCCCCGACCCAGCGATTATGAGTCGCCTGCTCTAACCCCTGAGCTATGGGCCCGCCGATGGGGAGCGCGCGGCTCCGCTTCCCCCGCACGGAGGCGGCCTTGCGTTCAACCGCGCCAGTCTGACCGCCGGTGTCCCCGCGGCAAGCGGATTTGCCGCGCGCTTCCTCCACCGATCCGACAGACCGCGAGTGAGCAGTCGCTGAACCGGCGTCGCTCACCCGGCAGCAGGGAGCGGCGTCCCTCCCCCGGGACTTGGCGCCGGGCCGAAGATTCCGTTAACTGGCGGGGCATGCGCTGGAGCGCGTTTTGGCTGGCCGCGGCTGCAAGCGGGGTTGCGGAGGCCTTCACCTTTCTGTGCTGGAACACCGGCGGCAATGGCGCCACGGACTGGAGCACCAACGCGCCGCAGGTGCAGGCCATCGGCCGCATCCTGAGCCACCTGCGTCCGGACGTTATCAGCCTGCAGGAAATCCCCTTTCCGCACACCGGCCAGCTCACCAACTGGCTGCGCGCCTGGCTGTCCGGCTATCAGCTGGCGACCAACTCGGGCACCGACGGCTACCTGCGCAGTGCCGTGTTCAGCCGCCATCCGATTCGCCGCAGCACCAAATGGCTGGATGGCGCCCGGCTGGAGGCCTGGGGATACGCCGGCACGTTCACCCGCGACCTGTTCGAGGTCGAACTGAGCATTCCCGGCTGGGCCGAGCCGGTGCACGTGTTCACCGTGCACTTCAAAAGCGGTTCCCGCGAGGAGGACCTCCGGCGCCGGAGCGCGGAGGCCGCCGCCGTGTCCAACCACCTCGTCACCGTCTTTCTGCCCGCGCATCCCGGACGGCCCTACCTGCTGGCGGGCGATCTCAACGAGGACGTGCTCGCGCCGCCGGCCGGGTCGCTCAAGCCGGTGGGCCGATTGGTCAATCCCGCCACCGGCCTGCGCCTGCTAAGCCCGCGCGCGCCGGGCTCCACCAGCGAAAAAACCTGGTCCACCCGCGGGCCCGGCCTGTGGTATCGGTATGATTACGTGCTGCCGGGCGGACTGCTGTTCAGCAATGTGGTCCGCGCCGAGGTGTTTCGCACCGCCACCCTCCAGCCCCTGCCGCCGCAGTTGAACCGGGATGACGAAGTGGTGGCCTCCGATCACCTGCCGCTGTGGGTCGAATTCGGCCTGCCCGCGCCACCGCCGTTCCGCATTGTGCGGGTCCTTCACGAACCGGGTCGCCTCACACTGGCCTGGGAGGCACACCCGACACGGGTCTATGCCCTGGAAGTCTCGGAGGACACCCGCGCCTGGCAACCCGTGGCTGAAGGGTTGAGCACCACGGCCGAGGTGCTCACCCACACCTTCGAGTGGGTTCGATCGCCGGCGTTGTTCCGCGTCCGGCGCGAGCCGTAACCAGGGCGGGCCGGGGAGTGGCGTTTGTGCGCAGTGTCGCGCTCAACCCCGGGACCGGCCGGGCAAGGACCGGCAGTTCCGGGACGACGGCTGAACGGTCGAAGAGTGACGGGGGGGGACTCGGGACCCGGTCGGATTCAACGGCGGGCGAGCAACCGTTCTCATTCCCCATTCCCCATTCCCCCCGGCGCTTGCGGGCCGCCGTCTGCGCCCGCGGGTTTCCGCCCGGCGGTCCGGCTTGCCGTCGGCGGTTGCCGCGGTCATGCTGGCCGGTGGTCATGGTTCCCCGATTCCGGGTGTTGTGCTGGCTGGCTGCCGCGATGCTGGCGGGCACGGCGGGGTGTGGCCGGTCTTCCCCGCCGGATACCGCGCCGGTCCTGGCCGCGTTCGAGGTCATCACCAACACCAACCGCTTCCTGGTGGACCTGGCCGTGCAGCAAACCCGGCAGGGCGACTATGCCGGCGCGGTGCGCTCGCTCAACGAACTGGAACGCCTGTACCGGCTCACCCCGCAGCAGGAGATCGTGGTCCACCACCTCCGCCGCCAGTTGGAAAAGCGGCTGCCCGCCGCGCCCGGGTCACCCGCTGATTCGGAAGGCGCTTCCGCCCCGCGCTGAGCGACGGTCCGGCGCCGCGAGGTTCCCCGGAGCGGCGGCGCCAACAAAGCATTGCGCCGCCCGGGCGGCCGTTCGCAGACTGCGGACATGCAAGACCTGATCGCCAAGGCGGCGACGCTGCTGGAGGCGCTGCCCTACATCCAGCGCTACCGCGGCGCCACCTTCGTCGTGAAGTACGGCGGCAGCTTCATGGACTCGCCGGACCCGACGGTGCGCACCAGCGTGGCGCGAGACCTGGTATTCCTCGAGGCGGTGGAAATCAACCCCGTGGTCGTGCACGGCGGCGGCAAGGCCATCAGCCGCGCCATGGAACAGGCCGGCCTGCGACCGCGCTTTGTACAGGGCCAGCGGGTGACCGACGCCGACACCGTGGCCATCGTGGACCGCGTGTTGTCCCGCGAAATCAATCCCGAGATCGTCGCCCTGATTGAATCGCTGGGCGGCCGCGCCCGCGGCTTTGCCGGGCCGGACATCTTTCGCTGCCAACCGGCGCGGGTTTGCGGCCCGGACGGTCGGCCTTTGGACCTGGGGTTGGTGGGCGAGGTGACGGAGGTGAACACCGCGCCGCTGCGGGACTGCATTGAGCAGGGCATCACCCCGGTCATCAGCCCCACCGCGCGCGGCGAGGACGGACAGATTTACAACTGCAACGCGGACGTGGCCGCCGCCCGCGCGGCCATCGCCCTGCACGCCCGCCGGCTGGTGTTCATGAGCGATGTGCCCGGACTGCTCCGCGACCCGCGCGACCCCGGCAGCCTCATCCCCCACCTGCGCGTGGACGAGGTGGCCGACCTCAAACGCGCGGGCGTGGTGGACCGCGGCATGATTCCCAAGGTGGACAGCGCCGTGGCCGCCATCCTCGCCGGCGTGGAAAAGGTGTCGCTGGTGGACGGCCGCGTGCCGCACGCGGTGCTGCTGGAAATTTTCACCGATGCCGGCGTCGGCACCGAGTTGGTGCGCTGAAACGACAGCCGCAACCTTCCCCCTGATGATTCCCCTGCGTGCACTCCTGCCAACCGCCCTCACGCTGGCGCTGGCCGCAGCCACGGCCCGGCCGGCTGCGGACGCGTCGTCCGAGCCGCTGCCGCCCCGGCTCAAGCGGTCCGAGGCCTATGTGGGCATCCACTTCGATTTCCACGCCGGCCCGGACTGCGTCGAGATCGGCAAAAACACCACGCCGCAGATGATCGCGGCCCTGCTCCAGCAGGTGCGGCCGGACTACATCCAGATTGACTGCAAGGGCCACCCCGGCCTGTCCAGCTACCCCACCCGCGTGGGGCATCCGGCCCCCGGCTTCGTGGGCGACCCGCTGCGCGTCTGGCGCGAGGTCACCGCCCGCCACGGCGTGGCCCTGTACCTGCACTACTCGGGCATCTGGGATTCGGAAGCCGTGCGCCGACATCCCGACTGGGCGGCGGTCAACGCCGACGGCCGGCCGGACAAAAACGCCACCTCGCCCTTCGGCCCGTACGTGGACCGCCTGCTCCTGCCGCAACTGCGCGAGCTGGCCGGCGAGTACGGCGCCGACGGCGTCTGGGTGGACGGCGATTGCTGGGCGGCCATCCCCGATTACGGCGAGGCCGCCGTGCGGGCCTTCCGCGAAGCGACGGGCATCGAAACGATCCCACGCCGCCCCGACGAGCCGCACTGGATCGAGTGGATGGACTTCCACCGCGAGGCCTTCCGCCGGTACCTGCGGCACTACGTCAACGAAATGAAGCGCACGCACCCGGACTTCGAGGTGGCCAGCAACTGGGCCTTCAGCGACCACATGCCCGAACCGGTCAGCGCGGACGTGGCGTTTCTCTCCGGCGATTTTTCGCCGCAGGACAGCGTGAACTCGGCCCGCTTTTCCGCCCGCTACCTGCAAAGCCAGGGCAGGCCGTGGGACCTGATGTCCTGGGCGTTCAGCGGCCCGCAGGGCGAGCCCGCGCGCAGCCTCAAGTCCATCCCCCAGCTCTGCCAGGAGGCGGCCATCGTGCTGGCCCAGGGCGGGGGCTATCAGGCGTATTTCAAACAGAAGCGCGACGGCTCGATTTACGCCTGGCAGATGCGGCTCATGGAGCGCGTGGCCCGATTCTGCCGCGAACGCCAGTCCTGGTGTCACCGTGCGGAGGCCGTGCCGCAGGTCGCCCTGGTGTACTCGCGGGCAGCCCATTACCGCAGCAGCCCGCGGTTGTTCGCCCCCTGGGGCAGCGAGGGCGTGCAGGACCTCAAGGGCGTGCTTCAGGCCCTGCTCGAACGCCAGTACTCGGTCGAAATCGTCAGCGAACATCACCTCGCCGGCCGGATGCACCGCTGGCCGTTGATCGTGCTCCCCAACTGGGATTACCTGGAACCGGCCTTTCGCGACGAACTGGTCGCCTACGCCCGCACCGGCGGCCGGCTGCTGGTGGTGGGACCGCGCGCGGGCCGCCTCTTCGCCGACGAAGCCGGCGTGCGTCTGGACGGCGAACCGGCCGTGGAACGCCGGTTCCTTGCCTACAACGACTGGCACGCCGGCCTGCACACGCCGGTGCAACGGGTCACTCCCGCGGAAGGCGCCCGCGTCTGGGGCTGGCTCCATGAGCAGGATGATCCGACCAGCCCGCGCCTGCCGGCCACCACCTTCCGTCGGCTCGACCAGGGCTGGATCGCCGTGGTGTGGTTTGCCTTTGGCGACCGCTATCTCAAGGCGCGCACGCCCACCGCCCGCGACCTGCTGTGGTCGCTGGCCGGCCGCCTCTATCCCGAACCCCTGGTGACCGTGACCGGCTCCCGCCACGTGGATGTCTCCCTCATGCGCAAGGGCGAGTACCTGCTGGTGAATCTGGTGAACACCGCCGGACCGCACGCCCATCTCCAGGTGGACGTGTTTGACGACATTCCGCCCGTCGGCCCGCTACAGGTGATCGTCCGCCTGCCCCGCAAGCCGCGCGCCGTCACGCTGGAACCGGGCAACCGCATCCAGCGCTTCGGCTACCGCGAGGGGCTGCTGCATCTCACGCTGCCCCCGGTACCCATCCATGACATCCTGGCCATCCGGGAAGCCGCGCCCGAGCCCGCGCCGGACGCCGCCCCTGCTTCCCCCGTCCCCACTCCCGAATCCTCCCCATGATCCCGCGCTACTCCCGGCCCGAAATGCGGGCCATCTGGACCGACGAAAACAAGCTCCGGCTCTGGCTCCAAATCGAGCTGCTCGCCAGCGAAGCCCTCGTCCGGGAAGGCATCGTTCCCGCCGCCGACTTCGCCCAAATCAAGGCCGGCGTGGAGCACTGGCTCGCCGACCTGCCCGGCCTGGTCGCCCGCCAGCGCGAACTGGAGAAAACCCTCAACCACGACGTCCTCGCCTTCACCCAGGCCGTGGCCGAGAAAATTGACGCGGGCGGCGCGCGCGCCCCGCGGAGGACGCGAACGGCCCCGGCTCGCGCGCCTTCCCCCAGCCGCTGGTTCCACTTCGGCCTGACCAGCAGCGACGTCGTTGACACCGCCTTCGCCATGCAAATCACCCAGAGCGCCGACCGGCTCATCGCTGACGTGCGGGCGCTCCTGCCGGTCATCGCCCGACGCGCCAAGGAGCACCAGTTCACCCCGTGCATCGGCCGCAGCCACGGCATCCAGGCCGAGCCGATCACCTTCGGCTTCAAACTGGCGCTCATGTACGACGAGTTCCGCCGCGCGCTCGACCGCCTGCAGCGCGCCCGCCAGGTCTGCGCCGTGGGCAAACTCAGCGGCGCCGTCGGCACCAGCGCCCACCTCCCTCCGCGCGTTGAAGCCCGCGTCTGCAACCAGCTCGGCTTGCGCCCCGCGCCCATCGCCACCCAGGTCATCGCCCGCGATCTCCACGCCGAATTCATGACCGCCCTGGCGCTGGTGGGCGCGAGCATCGAACGCTGGGCTGTCGAGTTCCGCCACCTCCAGCGCACCGAAGTGCTCGAGGCTGAAGAACCCTTCACCCCCGGTCAGAAAGGCTCCAGCGCCATGCCGCACAAACGCAACCCGATCACCTGGGAACGCCTTACCGGCCTGGCCCGCGTGCTCCGCGCCAATGCCCTCGCCGCGCTGGAAAACGTCGCCCTCTGGCACGAGCGCGACATCAGTCACTCGAGCGTCGAGCGCATCATCTTTCCCGACTCCTGCACGTTGCTCGACTACATGTTCGGCCTGCTGACGCGCCTGATGGACGGCCTGGCCGTCTATCCGGAGAACATGAAGAAAAACCTCGGCCTGAGCCTGGGCATGTGGAACAGCCAGACCGTGCTGCTGGCGCTCGTCCGCAAGGGCCTCTCCCGCGAGGCGGCCTACGAGCTGGTCCAGCGCAACGCCATGAAGACCTGGGCGGTCAAGCACGCCGGCCGCGACGACGCCGATTTCCTCGCGCAACTGAAAGCCGATCCCGAGGTCGCCCGGCACTTCCAACCCGGCGAACTCGAAACGCTCTGCTCGCTGGACTTCCACTTCAAGCAGGTGGGCTACCGGTTCAAGAAACTGGGATTGTAGCCGTCGGTTGGGGATCATGGGCAACACCAGCCATGCCCCACGACATCACTGACAATCGGAAGTCGTTCCCCGCCGACACCGATGGCCCCGGCCGACCCGCCTGCCGCGTCCAAAAAATATTTGCTTGATCGGGTTGAACTCGGGGTGACGGGTGGCTCGCGTTGACAGGACCGCATGAGTCCTATACCCGTGTCTGCATGAAAACGATCACCCTGAGCGCTGAGGCCTACCAAAGGTTGGCCGCATGGAAAACCTCGCCCAAGGAATCGTTCTCTCAGGTGGTCCTTAAGGTCATTCCCAAGCGCGGCACACTGGCCGACCTGGCGCGGGAGATGGACCGGTTGCCGCCACTGACCGACGAGCAGGCCCGGCTCATGAAAGAAACCATCGCCGCGGCCAATGATTGGAAGAACTGGAAGGACCCGTGGACTACCTGATTGACACGACCCCCTCATTGGCCGATGGCGCCACCGCGCTTCCGGCCCGGAACAGCGGTTCATTGACCAGCATCCCGACGCCGCTCTGGCCATGCCCCGGCTGGTCAAAGCCGAATTCCTGCGGGGGGGGCGGTCCTGGTGGAGCATTCGGGCGAAGCGCTTTTGCACTTCTTGGACCGTTACCCCGTGCTTTGGCTCACCGAGACCACGCTCCGGCTCTATGCCGAAACCCGGGGCGCACTCGTCCGCCGCCGCCAGATGGTGGGGGTGCATGACCTATGGATCGCCGCTTGCGCGTTGGAACACAATCTGCCCCTGCTCACGCGCAACGCGGCCGAGTTCGCTCGCATCCCCAACCTCAAAGTCGTGGACTACTCCACGCAGCGGCCCTCCGGCAGAACCGCTGCACCGAACCGCCGCGTGGTGATCCGCCTCCTCCATGCCCCACGACATCATTGACAATCGTGAGTCGTTCTTGGCGGACGCCGTCCAACCGCTGCTGAGCCAGTCCGCGCAGGCGCATTTCGCCGTCGGCTACTTCTTCCTCAGCGGGTTCAAGGCCATCGCGCGGCAACTGGAGCAGGTTGGCGAATAGCGGTTGCTCATCGGCAACACCTCCGGTCGCGCCACCATCGAGCAGCTTGCCGAAGGCCACGCCGCCCGAGAGACCATTCTCGCCCAACAACGCCAAAGCGAGTTTCTCAACCGGCAGCAGCGCGACCGACTCCTGGCCGAAAGCGAGCGCCGAATCCGCGAACGCCTGGAATCTTTCGCGTTTCAAAAAGAAACTCGATGTCCCGGCCGAGCGCCAGGTGGGAATCTCCCGGTTGGCGATCGCGCCAACGGTCATTGGGACCAAGGCGCGGGTTTGAGACCTTTTGGGTAAGATTGATGGACCGACGCCTTTACCATACGCTAGCGGGTATGAAAAGAACGCTGTCGGCAAAACGGCAGGTGTCGCGCCCAACGAACGGCGCGACCAGCTCAAGTCCAGCCGGGCGCTCAAATCGTGTGGGAAATCGAACGCGGCAGGCTCCTCGGGCGTCCGCGGCCCACGACGGCTGGCGCGCTGATTGGCCGGCACAAACACAAATCGAAGGGAACGGCCACATTGCTGGCGCAGCGACGGGAGGACCGCTAGCGGGAAGACCGCAAGTTGGCTGGAGAGCAGCGGCCTTTTAGCGCTCCTGTACGAGGAGCCGGTAAGTGAGATCATCCGCGCCGTGCTCGATGAGGCCGAAAACAATCAAAGGAAGCTTTTCCTTTCGGCTATCAGTCTGGCGGAACTGGTCTCCAGCCCCGGTAAAAAACCTGGGAGACGAAGCGGCACGCGATGACTTGCGACTGATTCTGGAGATGCCCGCCAAGATCAAATCGCCGAGCCGGGACGAGTGCATCGCCGCTGGCTGGCTGCGTCTCCGACACAAGCTTTCCACCGCCGACACCGTCATCGCCGCCCAGGCCGAGCTGATCCATAAAGACCCCGAACTGGAGGCGTGCCCGGGGATCAAGCAGCGCCGGCTGCCCTACAAACCGTCAAAACGTTGACCCATGCCGACGATCTTCGACAACATCCAGGTCAAGCTCTCCGAAGGCCTGCGCACCGTACTGCCCCAAGCCAACAGCGCATCGTTCTGCGTTGGCTACCTGAACCTGCGCGGCTGGGGGCAAGTCGCCGATCTGATCAAGCATCTGCCCGGTGGCGACGAGGCTCACTGTTGTCGCCTGCTCGTGGGGATGCACCGCGCGCCCGAGGAAGAAATGAAGCTGCTCAGTAGCGCCCGCCGCCGCTGTATCACGCCCGATGGCCCGACCCTCGCCCGCCTCAAACGCCGCGTCAGCGAGAGTTTCAAGGAGCAACTCGAATTCGGCGTCCCCACCGCCGAGGCGGAGTCTTCGCTACGCCAGCTTGCCCGCCAGTTGCGCGCCCGGAAAGTGCGCGTCAAAGCCTTTCTCGCCCATCCGCTCCACGCGAAACTTTACCTCGTTCGCCGCCAGGACCCGGTCGCCCCGTTGGTGGGCTTTGTCGGGAGCAGCAACCTCACCCTCGCCGGCCTCGCCCACCAGGGCGAGCTGAACGTGGACGTGGTCGAGCAGGACGCGGCCCAAAAACTCCAAGACTGGTTCGACGCCCGCTGGCATGACGAGCTGGCCTTCGACATCTCCGACGACCTGGCCGAACTCCTCGAAACGAGCTGGGCGCGCACAGCCCTAGTCCGCCCCTACCTGGTTTACCTGAAAATCGCCCACCACCTGTGCGAAGAGGCGCGCCGGGGCGAACGCGAGTTCCGCCCGCCCAAGCTGTTCCGGGGCGTGCTGCTGGATTTCCAGGAAGCGGCCGTGCCGTTGGCCGCCCACTACCTGCATCGCCGGGGCGGGGTGTTGCTGGGCGACGTCGTCGGCTTGGGCAAGACCCTCATGGCCACGGCCATCGCTCGTGTCCTCCAAGAAGACGACGACAGCAACACGCTGGTGATCTGTCCGCCCAAGCTCCAGCCCGTGTGGGATCGTTACCTCCAGGAATACCAGATCACCGGCCGGGTCTTGTCACTGGGCAAAGTCATTGATGAACTACCTAACCTGCCCCGCTACAGGCTGGTGGTCATTGACGAAAGCCATAACCTGCGCCAACGAGGCGGCCAACGCTACCGCGCCATCCGCGATTACATTGACCGCAACGAACCGCGGGTGCTGCTGCTCACCGCCACGCCTTACAACAAACAGTTCACCGACCTGAGCAACCAACTCCGCTTGTTCGTTGACGAGGACAAAGACCTCCACCTCCGCCCCGAGCAGTTCTTTCAAGCCTGGGCCGCCGCGGAGAAAAACGAGGCCGACTTCGTGGCCCAATACCAGACCTCCACACGTTCCTTGCGCGCCTTTGAGCAGAGTTTCTTCCCGGAGGACTGGCGCGATCTGATGCGGCTGTTTCTGGTCCGGCGCACGCGGCAGTTCATCATCAAGCACTACGCCAAGTTCGACGAAGTTAAGCAGCGCTATTTCGTCACGCTCAACGGGCAGCCCGCTTATTTCCCGCTCCGCGAACCCAGGCGCGTTCCCTTCGCCATCCGTGAAGGCGATCCGACCGACCAGTATGCCCGGCTGTTCCACGACGGGGTGGTGGCCGTTATCGAAAACCTGGCCCTGCCGCGCTACGGCCTGGCCAATTACCTCGTCAAGGACGCCGAGCGCCTGGCCACGGTCGACGAGAAGCGCATCCTCGGTAACTTGAACCGCGCCGGCCGCCGGCTCATCGGCTTTTGCCGCACCAATCTCTTCAAACGCCTCGAATCCAGCGGTCACAGCTTCCTGCTGTCCGTGGACCGCCATATCGTGCGCAACCTCACCACCCTCCATGCACTCGAGAACGGCCTGCCCGCGCCCATCGGCACGCAGGACGCCGCCATGCTCGACACGGCCTTGAGCGATGCCGACGATGAATTTACCAACACCGAAAATGAAGACCCAGCCGCCACCCAACGGGATGCGTTTGGTCCGTCCGATCGGTTCGATCTGCCCGCCTACCGCGCCCGCGCCGCCGCAATCTACGAGGCCTACCGCTCCCAGTTTTACACCCGCTTCGACTGGCTTGATCCAAAGTTCTTCCGCGCCGACCTTGCCAAGGACCTCCTGGCCGACGCCGAGGCGTTGCTCGCAGTCTTCACCCGGGCCGGCCACTGGAAACCCGACGCCGATGCCAAACTCGCAGCCCTCGAAGAACTCCTGAGCCGCAAACACCGCAATGATAAGGTGCTGGTCTTTACCCAGTTCGCCGATACCGCCCTTTACTTGCGCGACCAACTCCAACAACGCGGCCTGACGAACCTCGCCGTCGCGACCAACGCCACCGCCGATCCGGTGACGCTGGCCCGCCGCTTCAGCCCCTCCACCAACGGCGGCCTCAGACCTGGCGAATCCGAACTGCGCGTGCTCATCGCCACCGACGTCCTTGCTGAAGGCCAGAACCTTCAGGACGCCCATTTGGTTGTGAACTTCGACCTTCCTTGGGCCATCATTCGCCTCATCCAACGCGCCGGCCGCGTGGACCGCATCGGCCAGAAACACGACACCATCACCGTCTATTTGTTCCTCCCGGCCGAGGGCGTCGAGCGCATCATTCGGCTTCGGTCGCGTCTATTCCGCCGGCTTCAGGAGAACCAGGAGGTCATTGGCACGGACGAATCGTTCTTCGGTGAAGACGCCGCCAACAAGCTCCGCGACCTTTACACCGAAAAGGCCGGGACGCTCGATGACGATCCCGCTGATGAGGACATTGACCTGGCCAGCCTCGCCCTGCAGGTCTGGAACAGCGCCTCAGCCGAAGACCAGAAAGCCGCTGCCGCCCTGCCGCCCGTCATCGCCGCCACGCGCGCCCTTCAAGGTGGCGCGGACAATCCTGCCTGCGAACCCGATCAGCAGACACGATTGTCTGCCCTACCGAGTGGCGCAGGCAATCCTGCCTGCGACCCAGCACAGACAGGATTGTCTGGCCTACCAAGTGGCGCGGACAATCCTGTCCGCGAACCCAATCAGCAGACAGGATTGTCTGCCCTACCGAGTGGCGCAGGCAATCCTGCCTGCGAGCCTGACCAGCAGACAAGATTGTCTGCTCTACCGAGCACTCTGGCCAATCCCCCGGGCGTCATCGCTTACTTGCGTTTCCCCGATCGCACCGACGCCCTCGTGCGCGTGGACGAGCACGGCAACCTCGTGTCCCAATCCTTTTCTGCCATCTTCCGCGCCGCTGCCTGCGCGCCCGACACACCCGCCTTGCCGCGCGCCGAGAATCATCACGATCTGGTGGCCCACTGCGTGCAAATCGCCACCGAAGAACAGACCGCTTTCGGCGGCCAGCTCGGCGGCCTGCGCAGCGTCCGCCGCAAACTTTGGGACCGGCTCGACCGCTTCCGGAAGGCGCAGATTGCCAACCCGACACTCTTCAGCTCGCAACTTCTCGCCCAACTCGAGCCGGTGCTGGACCTGCTCTGGCGTTTTCCGCTCAAGCGCGCCGCCCAGGACGCCATCAGCCGCCAGATGCGCCTGGGCATCACCGACGAGGCCCTGCTGGACCTCGTCCTCCGTCGCGCGGCCGACGAAAACCTCTGCGAAATGACCGAAGCCGACGAGACCGAACCCGCTGAGCCCAAAATCATTTGCTGGATGGGCCTTGTGCCGCCTTCGACCTTGAAGTCCGCCACTTGACAAGTTTTCATTCGTGCGGTATGAAGACCTCAGAAATTAGTCCCCGTCCGACACGCCGAAAGGCCCGGGCGGGGTTATTTTCTTTGCACCATGCGCAGTGAACTGGCCCAAGCGCATTACCGGCCCAAACCGAAGCCCCCTCCGCCTCAGCCATGAACGAGCTGCTTGAGAGAATCCAATCTCGCCTCAACACCGGCCCGCTGGCCGAGAACCTGACGCCGCTGTTTTGCCAAACCCTCCGCTGGGGCGCGCCGCGTGGACTGAGCCCGCGCACCCTCGCCGTCGGCGCGCCCTTGAGCCGCGCCCTGACTGCCATCCCCGTGGCCCAGCTCAGCGGCCTGCCCGTGTTCCACATTGACTGGCCTGAAGACCGCACCCCTACCGTCACCGCCCGGCGCGCCGTACATCGAGCGCTTGCGCCCGTCCACGCCGAGCACCTGCTCTGCTACCTTTCCCGCGACGCCCGCCTAGCCGCCTTCACCTGGGCGCGCAAGCGGCCCGACGGCAAAATCGAACTGCGCACCCTGCCTTACGAAGTCGGCTCCCCGGCCCGTACCACGATCGAGCGCCTCGGCGAACTGGCCTTCAGCCTCCAGGAGCTCGGCCCGACCGGCCAACCGCCCATCACCATTCTCACCGACAAACTCAACCGAGCCTTCGACGTCGAAGCGGTCACCAAACGGTTCTACCAGGAAATCGCCAACTGGTATTTCTGGGCCGCCAAGCACGTCGTCTTCCCCATGCCCAAAGGCGAGAAAACCGAGACGCTTACATTGCACAAAGCCTCATTCGGCTCATCACCCGGCTGATCTTCTGCTGGTTCGTGAAAGAGATGAGGCTAATCCCGGCCGAACTTTTCGATCTGCGCACCCTCTCGACCCTTCTCAAAGACGGCGCGAACCTGCCCACCAGCACCCGGACCACGTTCTAGAAGGCCATCCTGCAAAACCTGTTCTTCGCCACGCTCAACCAGGAGATTGGCAAGCGCCAGTTCCGCAAACGCAACAAAGACCCCCACGGGCGCGACCCGCACCGCGGCATAACCAATCTCTACCGCTACGAAGACCTGTTCACCGAGCCCCAAGCCTTCCTGCGGCTGGTCGAGCGCATTCCGTTCCTCAACGGCGACCTGTTCGAGTGCCTCGACCAGGTCTATCGCGCCGAAGAAAACCGGCCCGACATCCGCATTGACGGCTTCTCCGACCACCCGAAAAACCCGCTTTCCGTCCCGGACTTCCTCTTCTTCGGCGAGGAGCGCACGGTTGATCTTTCGGCGGCCTACGGCGAAGCCAAATACAAGCGCGCCACTGTGCGCGGCTTGATCCACATCTTCAACCGCTACAACTTCACCATCACCGAAGCGACGCCGCTGGATCAGGAAGTCGCACTCGACCCCGAACTCGCGGGCAAAGTGTTCGAGAATCTGCTGGCCGCCTACAACCCCGAAACCGCCACCACCGCCCGCAAAGCTACCGGCTCCTACTACACCCCGCGTCCGATCGTGGACTACATGATGGACGAGGCTTTGCTGGCTTATCTTCAGGGTAAACTCCAGGGTGTCGCAGAGCGGCAGACAGGATTGTCTGCTCTGCAGAGTGGCGCGGACAATCTTGTCCGCGGCCAAGGGCAGATAGGGCTATCTGGCCCGCAGCGTAGCTCAGGCAATCTTGCCTGCGGCCAAGGACAGACAGGATTGTCTGTCCTACCAAGCGGCCCGGACAATCCTGGCCGCGACCTTGAGCGTCGTCTTCGCCATCTCCTCTCCTACACCGATGAACCGCACCAGTTCAGCTCGGCCGAGGTCGAGCCCCTCATTGCCGCCATTGACAATCTGAAGGCGCTGGACCCGGCCTGCGGATCGGGGGCGTTTCCGATGGGGCTGCTGCACAAGCTGGTGTTTATCCTCGGCAAACTCGACCCCCGCAACGAGTGCCGGAAACAGCGGCAAATCGCCCGCGTCCAAGAAGCCATCCGCACCGCCGGGGAAATCGAGGACGCCGTCATCCGCGAGCGCACCCTCAAAGACCTTGAGCACCAGATCACGAGCATCGAGGACGCCTTCGCCCGCAACGAGCTGGACTACGGCCGCAAGCTCTACCTCATCGAGAACTGCATCTACGGCGTGGACATCCAGCCCATTGCCGTCCAGATCGCCAAGATGCGCTTCTTCATCTCGCTGACAGTGGACCAGAAGGTTGATCCCAAGCGGCTAACCTCGGCATCCGCCCGCTGCCGAACCTCGAAACCAAATTCGTCGCCGCCAACACGCTCATCGGCATCGAGAGACCCGCGCAGCAACTGCTCCGCAACCCGGCCATTGACGCCAAGGAAGCCGAACTCCGGCAGGTCCGCGAACGCCACTTCACCGCCCGCACCCCGGCCACCAAAGCCCGCTGCCGGGAACTCGACGCCAAACTCCGCGCCGAAATCAGCGAACTGCTCCGCGCCGACGGTTTCGCCCGCGAGACCACCGAGAAACTGGCCCACTGGAATCCCTACGACCAAAACGCGACCGCCAGCTTCTTTGATCCCGAATGGATGTTCGGCATCAGGGTGGGACAGGCATTCCTGCCTGTCACCAAAGAGCAACCGCAGACAAGAATGTCTGCGCCACCCTCTGGCTTCGACATCGTGATCGGCAATCCGCCCTATGTCCGCATCCAGACGCTCACTGCCACCGAGCCAGCCGCCGTGGCCTGCTACAAGCAGCGCTATGCCTCGGCCAGCAAGGGCAACTACGACCTCTACGTCGTCTTCGTCGAGCGCAGCCTGCAACTGCTTCAGCCGCGCGGCCACCTCGCCTTCATCCAGCCGGACAAGTTCTTCAACGCCCAATACGGCCAGCCCCTGCGCGAACTCCTCGCCCAAGGCCGCCACCTCCGCCACGTCGTCCACTTCGGCGACCAGCAGATTTTCCCCGGCGCGACCAACTACGTCTGCCTGCTCTTCCTCGCCAAAGCCGGCGCGGACACCTGCCGCTGGGTGCGGGCCGACGACCTGCCCGCCTGGCTGGCCACCCAGCGCGCGCCCGAAACCGCCCTGCCCGCCGCCCGCCTCACCCCCGCCGAATGGAATTTCGCCGTCGGCCCGGCCAGCGGCCTCTTCGACAAACTCCAACGGATGCCGGTGAAGCTGGGCGAAGTGGCGGACATCTTCGTCGGGCTGCAAACCAGTGCGGACAGGATCTATGTGCTCGAAGGTGTATCGAAGCCAAAAAGCGGCCTGGTGAAAGACCGCGACCGTGAGGGAACCGAATGGGAACTTGAGCGCGACATCCTGAAGCCGTTCCTCTGTGACGCTTCACTGGCTTCCTACGTTGAACCAACCGCCCGACACTGGCTTGTCTTTCCCTACCACCTTGCAAATCGGAAAGCAGAGTTGTTCAGCCAAAAGGAAATCATGAAGACTTTTCCGAAGGCGTGGCGCTACTTGAAGCACTTCGAGCAGCAGCTTCGAGAACGCGAGTCCGGCAAGGCAGATGGCCCGGCTTGATTCGGCTACATCTACCGAAAGAACTTGAGCCTTTTCGATGCTCCCAAGCTCGTGGTGCAAGTCATCTCGCAATCCGCTCGTTTCGCTTTCGACTCCAGCAGCCTCTACTTCACCGGCGGCGGCAACGGCCCCTACTACGGCGTGCGTTGGCTTTCACAAAACGAACGGCGTTCGCTCCTTTATCTTCAAGCCTTGCTGAATTCGCGGCTGCTCGATTTCTTCCTTCACAAAATCAGCACGCCCTTCCGCGGCGGCTATTGGAGCTACGGCAAGCGCTTCATCGAACAACTCCCCATCCGCCCGATAGACTTCGGCTGGCGTCGGAGCGGGCGGAGCACGACGCGCTGGTGAAGCTGGTCGAGAAGATTCTGGCGGCCAAGCGGGCGGAGGGTGGCACAGGCATTCCTGCCTGTGCGTCCACCGCCTCACAGACAGGAATGTCTGTGGCACTTTGGGACCGGGTCTATCGCCTCTACCTGCCTGCGCCGCGGCTGCGGCAGGCAGGCGGCCTGACGCCGGAGGAAATCCAAATCGTGGAGGGGGCGTCGAAATGAAGCTGGTTTTCACGCAACACGCGCTGGCTCGGTTGGCAAGCGCCAACTGAATCCGGAATGGATCGAGCGCGTCGTGCGGAATCCGGAGCGCACTGAGCCCGATCAGGAAGACCCCGCCCTGGAGTACCGCTTGGCGGCGGTCCCGGAGCTTGCCAACCGCGTGCTGCGGGTTATCGCTTTCTGCAGTGAACCGAAACGCGTCGTGACGGCGCATCGCGACCTCAAACTGAAAGGCAAGTTATGAAGCTGACGATTGATCGCGAAGCCGATGCGCTGTATCTGGACCTCGACGAAGCCCCCGCCGCCGCGAGCGAAGAGATTTCGCCCGGGGTGATTCTGGACTACAACGCGGAGGGCAAGGTCGTGGGCATCGAGATGCTCTACCTGTCCAAACGGGTCGCCGCCGAGAAGCTGGCCCGGATGCAACTGGAGACGGTTGGCGCTTGAATCTCCGGACTTTTTACCGCCGCGACTTCATACACCCTGAGGTCTGGCGGAGCACGCCGCGCCGATGAAGCCGGTGAAGCAGATTCTGGCGGCCAAGCGGGCCGATCCGGCCGCGCGGCAGTCAATCCCGCACGAACTCCACCGGACACGGCGTCCGGCGCCGGGTGCAGCAGTGCTCCACCAGGGCAGGCATCTCCCGCGGGCAGGCTTCGCACAAGACGAACGTCGCCCGGGCGAGACGCGCGCTGCGCGATCATCCATCCCGGACCAGTCGGGCCGGTCCGGGGCTTCAGGAACTTCCGGGGCGTTCGAGTCGGGGGAGATTGTCATGGAGTTCGGGGGGTGTTAGTTGAGGAATACTTCCCGCCTTCGGGGTCATTCACGGGAAAGTGATGGGCGCGGACCACCGGATCACCTGGTCCACGTTCATTTCGATGCGGCCGGGATGCCCGGGTTGAAGGGCGTGCGCCTTGAGCGCGAGCAGGTGCCGGAGACAGACCCTGCGGAGGCCGACGACGGCAATTGGCGCGTCCACGGCTGTTCTCTCCAGTCGGGCGAAGGTATCCGCGCTGACACTCAGCAAATCCAGCGGCGGGTGACGGCGTCCGGCGGGTTGAACTGAAGGAAGGCCGGGCCCGCGGCGCTGGAGGTGCCCTCCTTTCAGCGCCAGCGCCCGCAAGGACTCCACCGCGGTTCGGGGCGCCAGCAGGTCCAGGTCGAAGGTGTTTCGCGGATGCCCGTGCGCGATGACCACACGGCCCTCAGCCAGCAGGACGGGCGGTCCGTTTTCCCGGGCTCGCGCGGCGAGGTCGGCGAGATTCATGGGCGGTTGGGCGCGCGGTTGCGAGGGCCGGCGTCCTGCGGAGCACGGGCCACCGGGGCCGGCGGGCTCACCGCGCCAGGGCGTCGCACCGGGCGGCAAGTTCAAAGTCCCGCTCGGTCAGCCCTCCGGCGTCGTGCGTGGTGAGGGTGAGGGTGACGCGATTCCAGCGGATTTCAATGTCCGGGTGATGCTGCGCTTTCTCCGCCGCCCGGGCGACCGCGTTGACAAACCGGATGGCGGCGACGAAGTCGGGGAATTCGTAGGTGCGCCGGAGGGCCTTGCGGACGCGGGTCCAACCCGGCACGGACGCCAGGCGGCGTTTGATATCGGCAGGGTTCAGAGGGTTCATGGGTTTGCAGCGAACTTCGAGGGCCGGGGGTTTGGGACCGACCGAAGAAATGTGCCGCGGTTCAGGGCGCGGTCAATTCCTCGAGTTTGCGGCTGACCGCGCCGGAGTCCAGTAACGCCTCGGCCTCGACCCAGCCATCAAAAAACGAGGCGGCCCGCCCGGCGACCCACAACGCAGCGGCGGCGTTCAGCAACACGGCGTCGCGGCGCGGACTGCGGTCCTGCCCGGCGAAGATGCGGCGCAGGGTGGCCGCGTTGCCGGGGCCGTCCGCGCCCAGCAGGTCGGCCAGTTGCGTTGCCTGGAGGGGGAATTCCTGCGGGCTGAGGCGCCAGGTCTGCACCGGGTCGGTCTCGTGAAAGGTCGCCACGACCGTGTCGCCCAGGGGGGAGACCTCGTCCAGCCAGGCGGGCGAGCCATCCGGGCGGACGCCAGCCTGCCCGCAGACCACCAGGCCGCGGCGGATGCCCAGACGTTGGAGCACGCGGGCGAAGGGTTCGCACCAGTCCGGGGCGGGCACGCCCAGAAGCTGAAAGTCCGGCCGGGCGGGGTTCAACAGCGGGCCGAGCAGGTTGAACAGGGTGCGCTGGCCGCGTTCGGCACACAGTCTTCGGGCCGGAGCAATGGCGCGAAAGGCCGGGTGATACCGCGGGGCCAACAGGAAGACAAAGCCGCGGTCCCGGAGCATCTGCGCCGCCTCCGTTGGGGGCAGCTCGATGGGCACCCCCAGCGCGGCCAGCACGTCCGCGCTGCCGGCGCGGGAGGTGATGGCGCGGTTGCCGTGTTTGGCCACGGGCACGCCGGCCGCCGCGGCAATGAGCGCCGCGGCGGTGGAGAGGTTGAGGGTACCCAACCGGTCGCCCCCGGTACCCACCACATCGAGCACGCCCGTGGCGCGGACCTCGGGGGACACCTCCAACGGCACGGCACGGTCGCGCAGGCCGGCGGCAAACCCGTAGATCTCCTCCTCGGTCTCCCCTCGTTCGGCGAGGGCGGCAAGGAAATCGGCCTTGGGCTCGGGGGCCAGGGTTTCATCGGTCAGCGCGGCCAGGGCCCGCAGAATGTCGTTCGGGTGCAGTCCCCCGCCGGCGCGGAGTCGGTTGGTCAACGCGTCGAGCATGACTGCAAACAGGGTGGCGGTTTTGGACCGGCCGGACAAGTCGAACCGGCTTTCCCGGAACGCCCGTTCTCACCCCGACCGACGAACCGACGAACCGGAAGACGACCCCCATCCCGGGACTTCGACCCCATCCGAACGCCGGCTGCGCACAGGGCCGGCACAATGCCCCGGCGTGCCGGCGGCCCCGCTGGATCATCTGACCGGGAAGGGTGCTCTGTGAAACGGCGCTTCGGGCGCGACGCTTGGGGCAAGGGGGCGAAACAAACCGGAAAGGGCCGGTCCTTTGGAAAGGCAACCTCCGGTTTTCCCGCGGCGGCTGCCGGCTCCACCGGCTCAAGGCTGGTTGTTGGACGTCGGTCGTCAGGTCGCCGGGCCGGCTTTGTCAAACACAGGCGCCAGGACACCCTGTCCTCCGGCGCGGTGAAAATGCGCTTGCGTGACCTGGCAGGGGTGGTGCTTAAGCTGACGGCCACATGAACGTGATCACCCCCGCGCCCGGCGTTGCGTCACCGGCCGGATTCGACTCGATCAAGGCGCTTTTCGACCGGTACGTCGTGCCCAGTTACGGTCGGTTTGACCTGGCGCTGGCGCGCGGGGCTGGCAGCCAGGTCTGGGACGTGCAGGGACGTCAGTATTTGGACCTGGGCGGCGGCATCGCGGTGAACTGCCTGGGGCACGCGCATCCGGAACTTGCCGCGGTCCTGGCCGAGCAATCCCGGCAACTGGTGCACGTGTCCAACCTGTATTACCACGAGCTGCAGGGTCGGTTGGCCGAGTCGCTGGTGGGCCGCCTGGGGCCGGGGAAGGTCTTTTTTGCCAACAGCGGCGCGGAGGCCAACGAGGGGTTATACAAGCTCGCCCGCCGCTTCGGCCACGCGGAGGGGCGCTTCGAAATCCTCACCGCCACGAACTCCTTTCACGGCCGCACGCTGGCGGGCATCGCCGCCACCGGTCAGGACAAGGTCAAACGGGGCTTTGAACCGATGGTTCCCGGATTCCGCCACGTGCCGTTTAACGACCTGGCCGCGGTGCGGGAGGCCCTTTCGCCCGCCACCGTGGCCATTCTCATCGAGGGGGTCCAGGGCGAGGGAGGCATTACGCCGGCCACCCCGGAATACCTGCTGGGATTGCGCGCGTTGTGCGACGAGGAGAAGCTGCTGCTGCTGATGGACGGGGTGCAGTGCGGACACTATCGCACCGGGCGGTTTCAAAGCTTTCAACGCATTCTGGAAGGGACGCCCGGCGGGGAGGAATTCCTGCCGGACGGCGTTGCCATGGCGAAGTCGCTCGGCGGCGGCTTTCCCATCGGCGCTTTCTGGGTGCGCGCGCCCTATCAAGACCTGCTCGGGCCGGGCACGCACGCGACCACTTACGGGGGCACCCCGCTGGCCTGCGCGGTGGCGTTGCGGGTGCTGGAGGTAATTGACCGCGAGCGCCTGGCGGACAACGCGCGCGAGCAGGGGCGGTTTCTCAAGGCCGGGCTGGAGCGGCTCGCCGGGCGCTACCCGCACGTCCTGCGGGCGGTGCGGGGATTGGGCTTGATGCTGGGCTTCGAGCTGGCGCCGAAGGAGGAAATTCCCGCGCTGGCCGGCGGCGACACGCCCGCGGCGTTGCAGTGCGTCCGGCGCCTGCAGGAGGCGGGCGTGCTCACCGTGCCGGCCGGACCGCAGGTGGTGCGCCTGCTGCCGGCGCTGAATCTGACCCGGGCCGAGGCCGAGGCGGGGCTGGCCGCGATTGAACGCGTTATGGCGGCGCTGGCCTGAACCGGTCGGGCGCAGGAGCAGCGGAGGGGGGCCGAGCCGCGGGGTGGCCGCCTGGCGCGATTTTTTTTGAACGTTCGGGCCGGATGTGGTCTAAAAAAGTGCGGCCCGCGCTTGACATCCGGTGTATAACGTGGGGCCGTTCACCGGGGCATGGCGCCCCGGCAGCGCAGTGTGCCGCCGCCCAAACCGGTCTTCGGGCGGTGGTCGCCTTTGGAGAGCGACGCATGATCACAGTCGAGAACCTGGTCAAGGCCTTTGGTCCGAAGCTGGCCGTCAACGGCGTTTCGTTTACCGTTGAGCGCGGCGAAGTGCTGGGATTTCTGGGGCCCAACGGGGCCGGCAAATCCACCACCATGCGCATGATCACCGGCTTTATTCCCCCCACCTCGGGCCGGGTGACCATAGGCGGCTTTGACATGGGCGAGCATCCGATTGCCGCCAAGCGCCTGCTGGGGTACCTGCCGGAAAACGCCCCGGCCTACACGGACATGACCGTGCTGGGGTTTCTGAATTTCGCCGCCGAGATGCGCGGCCTGTGCGGCGAGGCCCGACGCCGGGCCGTGCAGCGGGCCATCGAGCTGTGTTTCCTGGACAGCGTGGTTCACCAGAGCGTGGACACCCTGTCCAAGGGCTATCGGCACCGGACCTGTTTTGCGCAGTCCATCATCCATGATCCGCCGGTGCTGATTCTGGACGAGCCCACCGACGGTCTGGACCCGAACCAGAAGCACGAGGTGCGCACGCTCATCCGGCGGATGGGGCAGACCAAGGCCATCGTCTTTTCGACGCACATCCTCGAAGAGGTGGACGCGGCCTGCACGCGGGCCATCATCATTGACCGCGGCCAGATCGTGGCCAACGGCACGCCGGCCGAGCTGCGGCAGCGTTCCGAACTGTCCGGCGCGGTGGCGGTCACCATCGAGGGCGCCGCGCCCGCGGTGGTCAGTCAGAAACTGCGGGAGCTGCCCACGGTCCGGCGCACGCAGATTCTGCGCGAGCAGCCGGCCGCAGTGGTGCGCGCCTGGCCGCAGGGCGCGCTGCGCAACGGCGAGTTGCCGGCCAGCATCTTCGAGCTGGCGGTGCGGGAACACTGGCGCGTGCTCGAACTCAAGAACGAGGAGGGCCGTCTGGACGAGGTTTTCCGTCGCATCACCCTGCCCGACACCGCCCGTACTGTGAAGGAGGACCAACCATGAGTGAATCCACCGCATCCGCGACCGCGGCCCCGGCCGCCGCTCCGGTTTCCGGCAGCGAGCACACCGGGGCGCTGCACCACATCTGGGCCATCGCCCGGCGCGAACTGGGCGCCTACTTCACCTCGCCGGTGGCCTATGTGTTCATCGTGATCTTCCTGGCTCTGGCCGGGTTCTTCACCTTCAACGTGGGACGATTCTTCCAGCGCAATGAGGCTTCGCTGGTGCCGTTTTTCATGTGGCATCCGTGGTTGTACCTGTTCCTGGTGCCGGCGGTGGGCATGCGGCTGTGGGCGGAGGAACGGCGGGTGGGGACCCTCGAGTTGCTGCTGACCCTGCCGGTCACCACCTGGCAGGCCATCGTGGGGAAATTCGTCGCCTCCTGGTTGTTCCTGGGCCTGGCGCTGGGGCTGACCTTCCCTTTGGTGTTTACGGTGGCTTACCTGGGCAATCCCGACGCGGGCGCGGTGTTTTGCGGGTACCTGGGCAGTTTCCTGCTGGCCGGGGCGTATCTGTCGGTCGGCTCGATGACCTCGGCGATGACGCGCAACCAGGTGGTCAGCTTCATCCTGTCGGTGGTGATTTGCCTGTTCCTGGTCCTGGCGGGCTGGCCGCCGGTGACCGATGAGCTCCACTGGGCTCCGCCCTGGCTGCTGGAGCTGGTGGCGGCCTTCAGCGTGATGCCACATTTTGAGAGCTTTCAACGCGGGGTCATTGATCTGCGCGACGGGCTGTATTTCCTGCTGGTCCTGGTGTTCTGCCTGTTCAGCACCGGGGTAATCATCCGCAGTCACCGGGCTGGTTGAATTTCCCTTTCGCTTCGCTCACGCCATGAACAACACCAAACACAAGTGGGAGCCACTGCTGTACTCGGGACTGGGCGTGGCGGCCATGTTCCTCGTCCTGGTCGCCGTGGCTGTCATTGCCAGCTTTTTCAAGGTGCGTCTGGACCTCACCGAGGACCGGCTGTACACGCTGTCGGAGGGGACCCGGCGCATCCTGGCGAAGATTGACACGCCGGTGGTGATTCATTTTTACCGCACCCGCGGCTCGACCGAGATGCCGGTGTTCCTCAAGAACTACGCCGACCGGGTGGAAGACCTGCTCGCCGAGTATCAGCAGGCCGCCCGCGGCAAAATCCAGCTCAAGAAGTTCGATCCCCAACCGGACTCGGATGCGGAAGATTCGGCACGCCTGGACGGCATCGAAGGGCAGGTGATGAATCCGGCGGGTTTGGTGGGCATGGGCGACAAGGTCTATCTGGGTCTGGCGGTCACGTGTTTGGATCAAAAGGTGGCGCTGCCCTTCCTGGACCCCCAGCGGGAACGGCTCCTGGAGTACGACCTGACCCGCGCCATTGCCCAGGTCCTCAACCCCAAGAAACCCAACCTCGGCCTGCTCACCGCCCTGCCGGTCACCGGTCAGCGTTTTAATCCAATGATGCCCATGGGCGGGGGACAGGACCCGTGGGTGTTTTACACGGAATTGCAGCGCGACTACCAGGTTCGCCAGATCGAGCTCACGGCCGAGAAAATTGACGATGACCTGGAGGTGGTCCTGGTGGTGCATCCGGCCGGCATCTCGGAGAAAACCCAGTTTGCGCTGGATCAATTTCTCCTGCGCGGGGGCAAGTTGATCGTCTTCCTCGACCCGCTGTCGGTGGTGGACAGCCGCAACGCCCTGGGCATGCAGAACATGCTGCAACGTACGGCGCAAAGTTCCTCCACGCTCGACAAGCTCCTTCCGGCCTGGGGACTGGAGTTCGAAGTCAACAAGGTGCTGGCCGACCGCGAACTGTTCACCCAGCTCCGTCGTCAGGACGGGCGCGTGGCGCCGGATTACACCTGGCTGTCGCTCATCCCGCGGGTGATCAATCGCGACGATGTGACCACCGTGGACATTGACAGCCTGCTGCTGCCCGGCGCGGGGGTGTTCGCCGGCAGCCCGTCCGGCGAACTCACCCGCACGGTGCTGCTCAAGTCCACCCCCAACGCGATGCTGGTGGACAAGATGATGGCGCAATTCGGCGGGGGCACCGACCTCAAGGACTTCAAACCCGAAGACAAGGAGTTCACGCTGGCTCTCCGCCTGACCGGCAAATTCAAAACTGCCTTCCCCGACGGCAAGCCGGGGGAGAAGGCCGATGGAGACAAGGACAGCACCGACGCCAAGAAGGACGACGCGACCTCCGGCACGAACGCCCCGCCCGTCCTCAAGGAGTCCCTCAAAGAAGGCGTGGTCATTCTGGTGGGCGACAGCGATCTGCTTTACGACCAGTTCAGCGTGCAAATCCAGAATTTCTTCGGCCAACGGCTCATCGCGCCCTTCAACGGCAACCTGAGCTTTGTCCAGAACCTGGTCGAGCAGTTGATGGGCGACAGCGACCTGATCCGCGTGCGCAGCCGCGGGGTGCAACGGCGCGAGTTCGAGGTGGTGAAAAACATCCAAGCCCGCGCCGAGCAGCGCTACCGGGACACCATCAAGCGCCTGGAAGACGATGTGGCCGAAACCCAGCGCAAACTCAATGAACTGATGGCCAGCCGCGACGCCAAAAACCAGCGGGTCATCCTGCCGCCGGACGTCCAGCAGGAGATTGCCAACCTCCGCGTCAAGGAAGCCCGGACCAACCGCGAACTCAAGGAGGTCCGCAAGCAGTTGCGACGCGACATTGACGCGCTCGAGACCCGGCTCAAGTGGCTGAACATCGCCGCCATGCCCGCGCTGGTGGCCGTGGCGGGACTCTCACTGGCCGTGATCAAACGCAAGAAGACCGCTGCCAAATGAACCGCAAACAGCTCCTCACAATCCTTGTTGCCTTTGTCGTCCTGGGCGGCCTGGGCCTCTGGTTGCGGCAGCGCGACGCCGCCGCCTACCGCGCCACCGGCAGCCAGATGGGCCAGAAGGTGTTGGGGGACTTCGACGTGAACGCCGTGGCCGCGCTGGTCATCCGACAGGGCACCAATTCTCTGCGCGTGTACCAGCGCGACGACCGCTGGGTGGTGGCCGAGCGGGACGATTACCCCGCCAATTTCAGCGAGGTGGGAGAAACCCTGCGCAAACTCTGGGACCTGAAGGTCGTTCAACCCGTGGCCGGCCCGCTCAGTCCCGCGGCGCTCGAGCGCCTGGAGTTGATCCCCGACGCCACCAACAACCCCGCCACCGTGGTCGAGCTGCAGGACAAGGACGGCAAGGTCCTGCGGACCCTGCTACTGGGCAAACAACACCGGCGCCGCCCGGCCACCCCCTCGCCCTTCGGCGGAGACGAGGGCTGGCCGGATGGCCGCTATCTCCTGGTCAAGGGCCACGAAGCCGACGGCGCCAGCCTGGTGTCCGAAACGTTCAGCAACCTCGAGCCCCGTCCCGAATCCTGGCTGAACCGCGATTTCTTCAAGGTGGAAAAGCCCCGGGTGGTGACGGTGACCTATCCCGCCTCCGAGTCCACCAATTCCTGGCGGACGAGTCGCGAGAGCGAAACCGGGTCGTGGACTCTGGCCGACCTGCAGCCCGGCGAGACGCTCGACTCCACCAAGACCACCTTCCTGAGCAGCGTGCTCTCCTGGCCCAGCTTCGAGGACGTGCTGCACGGTGAGGCCGCGCAGACCGCGCTCGAAAATCCCGTCCAGATCACCATCGAGACCTTCGACGGGTTCCAGTACCAGTTGCGTGCCGCGCCGAAAAACGGCGAAGACAAATATCACCTCACCATCTCCGTTTCGGCCAACCTTCCCAAGGAACGCACGCCCGGGCCGGACGAAAAGGACGAGGACAAGGAGCGCCTGGACAAAGAGTTCAAGGAAAAAACCGAGAAACTCGCGGACAAACTCCGGTCCGAAAAGGCCCTTGAAGGTCGCGTCTTTGTGGTCTCGAAGTGGACCCTGGACTCGCTGCTCAAGAAACGCTCCGAGTTTCTGCAGTCCACCTCCGCTCCGGCCACCGGGGATGCCGGTACAAACTCGCCGCCAACCAACCCGGTGGACGCCACGCTTCCGCCCACGCCGGGCGAATTGGAACCGCCGGACGCGTCGGAATAATTCCCAAGCCCGCAACTGGAACCGTCGCGAAGAGGCGCAAAGAGACTCAACCTCGGAGAACGGAAGCCGGTTCTGCCGTCGGATCGGGCTTCACCTCCGGGTCAATCTGCAACCCCGACCCCGGGGAAGGGATTAATTTCCGCCACGACTCAGGGCGGGTTCCCGCCCGGGTTTTCGCTGCCCGTGCTCCCCGCGCTGGGCGGTCCCGGCCGCCCCGAACGCCACCACTCGTGGATGAACCCGGCCACGATCATCAAAATAGCCGCGCCGGCCGTGTAGGGCAGAATCCAGGCGATCCGCTTGGTGAGCTCGGCACCAATCCATAACAGGGCAGTGGCAACCAGCGCCACCACCCCCCAATAAATCACGCGATTGTTGGGCATGGCAGTTTGGGGGGTGTTGAGCCGCCCCGGATCAGCCCCGCGCGCGCGCCTGTCGGGCATCGCGTCGCGCTTGGGCGCGCTTGGCGCTCAGCTTCGCATGACCCCGCATGCGCGTGGTGCGACCAGCCCCGGCGAGGCGATCCGCCTTCACTTTGGCGGAGGCCTTGCGAGCTTTGGACGCGAGGGACTTGCCCGAGGCGGTTTTCATATGTCCATTCATGCCGCCGAACCTCACCGCGCGCAACTCCTCCCGGGCTTTTCGATGTAGGCCCCCCGGTTTTGACCCGCCGTGTCGCGGATAAAAAATCTGGGGGACCCGACGGATGGCTCGCCGGTGGCCAACCGGTGAGACTCGCGTTGAGCCCGGCCACAGCCGGTGGCTGGGCTGGGACAGCCCGCCCTCCCGGCGCTGGGTTGTTCGGGTCAGGTAGGGCGCATTCTCCGAGCGCGCCGATGATGCGTTTTTCCGCGTGATCCGCGGGGTCTGCGGGCCCCAGGGACGATCCGCCAAACAAGGTCGTCGGGAACGGCGACTGTTTCGTGTTCGCCGGGCGGGCCCCCGGATCTACAGCGGGGAAGGAGGCCTGTTACTGGTATTGCGGCAGCCATCTTGACTGCCGAGGAGAACGGCATCCGGTCGCTCGGAATGTCCGCCAACGCGGGAAGACGCGTCCGGGCTGTGCGGCGCCGCGGCTCTTAGGCCGCCCAACCTTCACGATACGGCGGGTCGATGAAGGCATTCGCTGGGGGGAAGTTGGTCACGCGCAAGTTCCGGGCATCCCACTCCAGCCGCTGCCCGTTGAAACGCTGGGCCAGCACGCCCAGGAGGGCCACCTCCGCCAGCGGCCCGCCGTAATCCCAGTTGGCGCTGGCCACCGGCCCGCCTTTGCAGGCGCGCACCCAGTCCGCATGGTGTCCCGGCACGCGCGGCAGGCTGGGCGGCGGTCGCTGATACCGTTGATCCAACGCGCGGGGCAGCAACTGCCAACCCGCCGCGCCGTGGGAGCCGTGCAGGGCCCTGCCCCGGTCGCCCACGATGATCGCGCCGAACTGGGGCAACTGCCGGTGAGGCTCCAGCTCCGGCGGACGCGGCGGCGGGCAGGCGCCCTCGTACCAGGTCACCCTCACGGGCGGTCGGGCTCCCCGGGCCGGAAACTCGTACACGATCACACAGCCGGGCGGGAAGGTTTCGGCCCGCACCCGCGGGTCGTCGTACTCCAGCGCGCGGGCGGTGACGGCCGCGGGCGCGTCCAGTTCCAGCGCCCAGAAAATCGGGTCCAGCACGTGGCAAACCCAGTCGCCCACAATGCCGGTGCCGAAGTCCACCCAGCCCCGCCATTTGCCGGGATGATACACCGGGTGATAGGGCCGCGCGGGCGCCGGCCCCAGCCAGAGGTCCCAGTCCAGCTCTGGCGGCACGGGCGGGGTCTCGGCCGGGCGCACCACGTAGCCGCGCGGGCGGTAGGAATTCTGGGCGAAGGCGTGCACTTCCCGCACGGCGCCCAACGCGCCGGCGCGGATCATTTCGCAGAAGGTGCGAATGGATTCGGTGGAATGCCCCTGGTTGCCGAGTTGCGTGGCCACGCGGGCCTCGCGCGCCGCGTGGGTGAGCCGGCGAATTTCGCCCAGGTAATGAGCCAGCGGCTTTTCGCAGTACACATGCTTGCCCATGTGGATGGCGCGCAGCGCCGCCACGGCGTGGGTGTGGTCGGGGGTGGAAATCACCACCCCGTCGGCGTCGCGTCCCACCTGGTCGAGCAACCGCCGGAAATCCCGGTCAAACCGGGCTTGAGGAAACCGCCGGCGCGCCTCGGCCGCGCGGGACTCGTCCACGTCGCACAGGCCGATGACGTGTTCGCCCGCCAGCTCGGCCAGATTGGCGGCGCCGCGTCCGCCCACGCCGATGAAGACCAGATTCAGCCGGTTGCTCGGCGGCTCACCGCCGCGGCCCACCAGCCGCCCGGGCACTATGGAAACCGCGGCCAGCCCCAAACCCGCCCGGAGAAACCGCCGGCGCGAACACGCCGCGGACGCGAAAGAATCGGATGCGTACTGCATGGCAAACTGGCGGACTTTAACACGTCCCCTCTGCTCGCGTCAGCAAGCTTTCCTCCGGTCTCCGGCCCACTACCCGGGCTGACTCCCGCCACCGGTCCGCCGCCACCCGAGCCGGACCGAAAGGGCGCAGGCTGGCCGGTGCGCCTCGCGCCGGGGATCAAATCAGCGAGACCCCCTTGGGCACGCGCACGATGAGCGTGCCGGCGATCTTGTCGTGCCAGCTCTGTCGTTCTGCCGACCATCCGACCCAGAAAAAGCCCAAAAACAACGGCAGCGCCGAGAACACTGCGGCCAGCGCCCGGACCAGCGCCACGGTCCAGTCCAGCGGCCGGCCGTCGGCGCGGATCACCTTCAACCCGCAGACAATGCCGCCCAGGGTGGTGCCTTTCCAGGCCCACATCGCCGTGTGGTAGGCGATCAACACGAGCACAAAGAACGGTCCCACCAACGGTCCCGGCAGCGGGGCGAACAGCCATCCGAGCAACACCAGGTCCAATGCCGCCGCCCCCGCGCGGAGCCAGAAACCCGCGCGCGGCAGGCTGGCCAGCTCGGCGGCGGAAGCCGATGGCGCGCGGCCCGGCGTCGGCCCGACACCGGCGACGGGCACCGGAGTACCGGGAGGCTGGACCGAAGAAGGTGGCGCCGGCCCGGCGGGCGAATCCGCGGCAGCCGGCGAAGCGGCGAGGGATGCGGAGGAAGAAGATGAACCGGGCGGGCCGCCTTCACCGGGCGCCGGCATGACAAACGCGGGCGCCGGGCCCGTCGGGACAGCGTGGGGGGCGACACCGCCGGTCGGCGTGGGCGTGGGAGTCACCGGAACAACAGCGGACGGCGGACCGGCCGACGCGCCGGAGCGCATCGCGTTTATCATGGCCAACAGCACCGCGCCAAAAGCCAGAGGAATGGACAACGCATACACGGCAAAGCCCACCAAGGGCACCAGGTACAGCAGGGTCACCAGGGCAAACCCGACCACGAAGCCCGACAACGGAGGGCACTTTCCGGTCCGGCTCAACCGTTGGTACAGGCTGCGCCCGATCCACTGCAACCAGGCCGCCTTGCCGATGACCAGGGCCGCCATCCCGGCCACCGCCACGATGGGCAACACGAGCAGCCCCAGTCCCGAGGCCAGCAGGACAAACCCGAGTGGCGCCGCCAGGATCACCCCCAGCAGCCCCACGCCGAAGGCCACCAGCACCTGGCGATCCAGGGTTTGCTCGCACGCCTCCACCGGCCGGGCCAGCAGCATGGCCACCAGGAGGTACATCAGGAAGTGAAGCCCGACGATTACCCATACCCACCCCACGCGGGGGGGCAACGGTCGCCCAAGGAGCAACCCTTGCCGAAACCAGTCGCCCACCGACGCCAGGAAACCGAACAGTTGCAGTTTCTGCCCGTGCAAGCGGGCCCCCGGGTCCGTGTGCAACCGGCCGCCCACCACGAGGGTGTCGCCGTTCACTACGGCATTCGGGCCCAGGCGGGCGGTGCCCATGAACACCACCACCTCGCCGCCCACCACGCCGTCCAAATCAAGATCGCCGAACACCGTCACGCACTCGCTGCCCACGCGGCCGGTTACCCGGGCATCCCCGACCACCGTCACGCACACATCGTCCACGTCGCCGGCGATGTGGGAGTTGCCCAGCACCGTCACCACCATGTCCGCCCGGCGCCCGGCCGGGAGCTCCGAGTCAGCAAACGCGTTGATGAGTTCGCCCACCCAACTCGACCGGGCGGCTTCGCTCGCGGGCGCCGGGGTCGCGGCGGATTCGGCTTCCCCGGCCTGGGCGTCCGCGGCCTGGCCTGCCGCAACCCCCAGGCACAACGCAACGGCCAGAACAACTCCCGGCCCGCGGTGAACCCACCGCGTCCACGCCCGGGCGGGAATCCCCCGCGTGAACTTACCGGTTTTCATGACGCCTTCCGGTGGCAGAGTGACGAATGGCCAGGCGATAAATCAGCGTCCCCAGTCCCACGCAGGTCGCGTACATGATCGCCGCCAGCATCCCGAAGCCGGTCCACACCCAGGGGCTGATGCGCCCAGTCAGCCGCTCCAGCGCTTCGAACAGGACCTGACCGGCCGCCCCCAGGGCGTCCAGCGGCGCCCGGCTCACTTGCAGCCAAGCGCCCCAAGCCTCCGGAGCCGCCAACTCGCGGAAGTGCAACAGGGCGTAGGCGAGCATGCCGAGAACCAGCGAGATGGCCAGAGCCGAGACCGCCTGCCACGGGCGGGGCCATTCCAACCAGGGACGGGCGTACCAAGGACGGCGGACGCGAGCCGCCACCGCCGCCATGACCCGTGGGGCCAGGCTGGCGGGCGCCGGACGGTTGGGCAGTTGGCGAAGCTGCTGCTCCAGCCAGGCTTCCCAATCGTCCCGGGGAGGAGAAGCGGGCGAATTCATTTTAAGCGCACGGGTTCAGGACACGGGGCACATGGAAAAGGTTGCGGGTTTTTCGGCCCGGGCGGGGCGGGGCGGTTTGCGGATGACTCGAGATGCATCGGCAACAAGGCGTTCATGTCGGGCGCAGGTCCGCGTGGCGGCTGAGTCGGCGCCGCAGGGCTTCCCGTCCGCGGTGAATGTCGGTCTTCACCTTGCCCAGGGACACCTTCAACCGCGCGGCGATCTCTTCATAGCTCAGGTTTTCAAAGTGGTACAGCACCAGCGGCACGCGCTGAGCCGGGGGCAGGGCCTGGAGGGCGGCTTCGAGGATCTCCCGCTGGTCGGCGGTGTCCACGGTCTGCTGGTGAGTGTCCGGCGCGGCGAGGGTATCGGCAAAACCGCGGCCGGCCTCCCCGTCTTCGGCTTCGTACTCGGAGAAGAAGCGCCAGCGGTTGCGATAACGGGTGAGGTGGTTGAGCGCCAGGTTGCGGGTCACGGTTTTGAGCCAGCCCCCGGCGGTGGGACTGGCGGCCAGTTCGTCAAAGTGCTCGAACGCCTTCAGGAAAACCTCCTGGGCGATATCTTCAGCCTCGGCCGGAATGCCCACCAGCCGCAGGGCGGTGGTGTACACCAGGTCCTGGTAATTGCGCAGGAACCCCTCGAACTGGGCGGGGTCACTCATCGGCCGGCGCCGGGCTTTCCGGTCGGGTCATTCACCGTATCCCATTCTCGCGCGGAAGACCCGGCCTGGAAGGCCAAAGTTGCAAAAAAGTTCCCGCCCGCCGGCCACCACCGGATAGTCCGGGGGGGTCGGCGGCGGCTAGGAGGCGGCCACCGGCCCATGGCCTCCGGGGTTTAACCTGCGGCGGCGGTGGCGCGTCTGATTCCGGTCATGACAACCTTGATCCGTTCCTCCGTTGGTCTGTTTACCCTGACCCTGGCCCTTGTTTGGTCGCCTGGTGGCTCGACCCAGGCCCCGGCTGCCGAGCGTCCCGCGCGGGGCTTCGGTCCTCCCGGTCCGGTGGTGACCTCGCCGGAAGTCGCCCCGGATCGGCGGGTGACGTTTCGCCTGCTGGCGCCGCGAGCCGAGACGGTGCGGCTGACCGGCAGCGACCTTCCCGGCCTGGGGCAGGGGCGGGACATGGTCAAGGGCACCAACGGGGTGTGGGAACTGACCCTGGAACCGCTGCCGCCGGGCGCCTACCGCTACCACTTCAACATGGACGGCGTGCCGGTGGTGGACCCGCGCAACCCCGCCACCAGCGAATCCAACGAAACCACCTGGAGCCTGGTGTATGTGCCCGGCGCCGAGTGGATGGACACGCGGGACGTGCCCCATGGCGCGGTGGCCCGGATCACCTACTGGTCCACGGTGCTCCAACGGTTCCGTCGTTTGCACGTGTACACCCCGCCGGGCTACGAGACGAGCGACGCGCGCTATCCGGTGTTGTACCTGCTGCACGGCGCGTTTGACTCGGATGCCTCCTGGAGCACGGTGGGGCGCGCCAACTTCATCCTCGACAACCTGATTGCCGCCGGCAGGGCCCGTCCCATGTTGGTGGTCATGCCGCACGGCCACACCGGGCCGTTCCGGTTTGGCGCGCGCTTTACGCAGGACTTTGAGCGCGAGTTCGTGCAGGACATCCTGCCCCTGGTCGAGCAACGCTACCGCGTCCTGAACGACCGCGCCCATCGCGCCATCGCAGGGCTGTCCATGGGCGGCATGCACACCCTGAACATTGGGATTCCGCATCTGGACCGCTTCGGCTGGCTGGGGGTCTTCAGTTCCGGCATCTTCGGCCTGGTAAGCCGACCCGGCATGCCCGCGCCGGAGGGGCCGACCTACGAAGAACGGCATCGGGCGGTGCTGGAGAACGCCCAACTTCGCGAGGGGCTGAAGCTGTTCTGGTTTGCCACCGGACGGGACGATTTCCTGGTGGACACCACGCGGGCCACGGTGGACCTGTTCAAGAAACACGGCTTCCAGGTGGTGTACCGCGAGACCGACGGCGGCCACACCTGGGACAAGTGGCGCGAGTACCTGCACGAGTTTGCCCCGCAACTGTTCCGCTGAACCGTCCGACACGCCGCGGGCGGCGACGCCCGCCGAGACGCGCCCTGGCGCGAACGTTCAGTCCAGCCGCACTTCCAGGCGGTCGCCCGCCTCGAGCCGGAGCGCGGGAGCAAATGCGATCTCGCAGCGGTCCACCCGGTGGGTCACCCTGACCGGGACGGTGGCGCCGTTCATCGCGGCGCTCACTTTCAGCGCGGGACGGCCCGCGGGTAAGCGCAACCCGAGGGTGGACAGCCGCAGCCGGCCCCACCTGAGGTCCACGGCGGCGCGCAGGCTCGCGTCGCGGATTTCCTGTTGGAAACTGCCCCAGCCTTCCGCCGCCGTGAACGCGCACCGGAAGTTCTCCGGTGTCAGGCGCGGGGCAAAGGCCAGCCGTCCGCGCGGGCCGTCGTATTCGTAGCCGCAGGCCGCCAGGAAAACCCCGTAGCTGGCCAGGCTGCGCGCGTAATGGTCGCCGCACTCGATCTCGTTCCACGGGTTGCGCCGCGACGGATGATAACGGTCGTGGACCATGCGCGTGACGGCCAGCCCTTCCATCACCAGCCCTTCGGCGATCATGTGCCCGGCCACCTGGTACTCGAAGCCGTTCATGCACTCGTTGAAGTAGCCCGCAGCCCAGTCCGGCCCCTTGCCCCGGGCCTGCGCGTAGTCCCAGTCCCGGCGCGGGAAGGTGCACATCAGCAGGCCGCCCTCGCCCGGCATCGCGTACCAGCGGCCGGCCTTGTATGCCTCGCGATACGGCCCCACATCGGGCGTGAAGTTGTAACGCCAGAGCGACCGCAGGGCGGACACGGTTTCCTTCTCCGGCAACACCCGGCCCAGCCCGACCTGCCAGGCCCAGCTCTGGCCGAGCACCTGGTCAATGTGGCAGCCGGTGCCGGAATTGATCGCGTCCAGATGCCGCGGGTCGGGCTTGTTGATGAAGTACTCGCCGTCGAACAACTCGGCGACGAGCTTCGACTGACCCCGGTCAAAAATCTCCCGGCAACGGCGGGCAAAGGCGTCGTCGCCCACGACCCGCGCCATCGCTTCGCCGGCGCGCAGGGCCGCCAGGTACAGCCCGCTCAGCCAGGCCACCGGGCCGAACCAGTCCGTGTCGAGCGTGTTGTGCTGGTTGTCCTCGATGAGGCCGTCGCCGTTGCCGTCCTTGGCGATGAGCCACTCGAGGGCCTTGCGGATGCCCGGCCAGTTGCGCTTGAGCCAGGCATCGTCGGGGCTCATCTGGTGCTCGCGCAAGGCGCGCAGGATCGTGCCGGCCTGGCCATCCACGGCGGGAATGTCGTTGAATTCGGCGCGAAAGCGGATGGCGCCGTCCGGCTGTTGCGCGAGACCGAAGTCCACCCGTTCGCGGGTGTCCCGCTCCAGTTCGGGAAACAGCCGGGCCACCGCCTGCGCGTACTGCCAGACGTGGCCGCAGGTGCCGTGGCAGCAGCCCACCCCTTCCCAGCCCCAGAACCGGCCATTGGCAAAACGGACGCAGGTGGACGTGGCCAGGATCGAGGTGTTCAGGAACGTGCGGTCCAGAAACCAGTACGGCAACGTCGAGTCGTACCAGGTGTCATGCCAGCGGTGAGTCTGCTCGCGCAACGACGCAAACCGCCGGGCAAGGTGCTCGACCACCGCCGGGGCGGAGTCGAACCGCGTGCCGTAATGCCGGCCCGGCGGCAGGCGGTCCATCCGCAGTTTGGGGAAATGCCAGGCGAGGACGAACGTCACGTCCGCCGCTTCACCCGGGGTCAGCGTGAACCGGCGCGAGACGGCGCCGAGGAGCGGGCGGTCGGCGGGCGCCGCAGCCGCCGCGCGATCGCCGGACGCTTCGGTGAACACCGCGTCCGGCAGTTTCCCCTCCGGCAACTCCGCCTGCCCGGCGTCCAATTCGGACTGCCGGCTGCCGGCTTCCGACTCCGGCCCCAACAGCGCCAGCGCCATCGTCCCGTAGTCCGGTTCCTCGCTCAGCGGCCCGGCCGCGCGGCGCGGTTGATCGGTGAAAACGATGTCATCCAGGCCGATGTTTCCCCAGGCGCCGCTCTCGGCGTCCACGACCTGGAGGCGCGCGGTTTTGCCCGCCCAGCGCCGCACGTCCCACGCCACGGGAAAGAGGCGGTTGTCGTTTCGCCCGGTGACCGAGAGCACCGGCTGGCCGTCCACGAGCAGGTTCACGCAAGTCCGGCCTGCGTGTCCGCCGCCGCCCACCAGGAAGGTGATGAAGTTCCGTTCAATGATGAATGGCCGGCTGGTAAGGGTCCCCGTGGCGGCGTCTCTCGCGATCACATCGCCGCCGGGCGCGCTGGCGTGGGAGTTGATGACGCGCCGGCCCTGGCCGCCCACCCGGCCCTGATAGGCGGGCATCCGGTCCATCTCGACCGGTCCGCTGCCGAAGGCTGTGCCGGTAGCGGTCCAGTCGCCGTGCGTCTCGCGCTCGAAGTCATCGAACAGAATGTCCGGGCGCTTCGGCCCGGCGCCCTCCGGCGGTGGCGCCGCGCTGCATTCGAGCGCCGTGAAACCGGCGCGACGCACCCGCCGGTTGCGGCGCTGCACGTCGCGGCCCGGTCCGCTGTGAAGGCAGACGGGGTTCTCCAGCCAGCCGGCCAGTTCGGCCTGGATCGGTTCCGGGCCGGCGTTGCGGACGGTGAACCGCATCACCGTGACGGGCAGCGAGGAGTCGTCCACGTTGAGCGGGAGGAACGGGGAAAAGGCCTCGAGCGTGACCGTGACCGGCGCGGCGGGGTCGCGGTACTCGACGAAGGCCAGCGGATACTCGCCGTTGAACGCGATATCGCTCCAGCCGCTGCGGTCCAGCGCGCGAACCTGCGACCGCCCGCCGGCGGTGAGCTTCAGCGCGAAGCCCTGCTGGAAGGGCAAGGCGGGCTTCAACGGGTTGGCGTAATGCGGGCCGCTGCTGCCGGTGTCGCGGTGCTGGTTGAAGATGTCCCACAGCCAGAGCCGGCCATCGCCCCCGAGATAAACCTGGCCGCAGCCGATCCCGCCCACCGGCATGCCAATCCAGTCCAGATCGCGGCCGCGATACACCGCGCGGGCGCCGCGCGCAAAGAGCGACTTCACCCAGTCCGGGCTGAGCTTTTTGTCGGCGGGGACGAGCCGCTCGAAGTCGGCGCGCGTGAACGGCCCGGCCACGGCGGGCAATCGGCTGAGCGCCAGGCCGCCCAGCGCGGCGGAGGAAAGCTTGAGGAACTCGCGACGGGGCAGCGGAGGAAATTCGAGCGGTGACACGGACGGGAGACATATCGGGTTCGGCCGGCGCTGCCAAGTTCCGTCCGGGACACACCGCGGCGGCCACGCGCGCCGATAGAGTGTCCCCGGGGCTCGGAACGACGCCTTCAGCCGGATGCAGGCCGGTGGGTTCGGCGCTTCCCGCCAGCGGCTGCGGACGGCCCGGCCCGTGCCGCGCGACCGGGAAGGAACAACGCGGCGGCCCGCGTGCGGCTAGGGCCCGGGCGCGGGCAGCACGCCCACCGTCAGACCCGACGCCGTGCCGGCGGCGCGGTACACGCGGTGCGTGGCCTTGCGGTAATCGCTCGCGGTGGCGGTGGGGATGTTCACGAAGGTCTGCGGGTTGCGGTCCACCAGCGGGAACCAGGTGCTCTGCACGTGCACCATCACCCGATGGCCGGAGCGGAAGGTGTGGCAGATGTCCGGCAGGGTGAACTCGATCTTCGTGACCTGCCCCGGCACGAACGCCTCCGGTCGCTCGAAGCTGTTGCGGAACTTCCCGCGAAACACCTCGGCGCGCACCAACTGCTGGCAGCCGCCCAGCTTTACGTTGGCCGGGTTCGGGTCCGGGTTGGGATAATCGCCCGGGTACACGTCCACCAACTTCACGATCCAGTCCGCATCGGTGCCGGTGATGGAGACGTGCAGCGTGGCCGTGAGCGGCCCGGCCAGGGTGAGGTCTTCGGCGAGCGGCTCGGTTTCGTACACCAGCACGTCCGGCCGCGAGGCCGCGAACCGCTGGTCCTCGACCGGGTACGCCCGGGGATAATCGGTGCTGGGCTGCTGGGTGAACGGCACGGGCTTGGCGGGGTCGCTCACAAACTCGTCGTACGCCTCACCCGCCTCCTCCGGTGGGGCAAGGCTCAGGCGCCCGCCGGCGCGGAAATACAGCGTGCGGCTCTGGATCGTCTCCGGCGGCCAGGCGTCAAACCGCCGCCAGCGGCAGGTGCCGGTTTCGAAGATGTGGGCCTCGACCGGCGTGTAGTTGGTGTCGCCCTTGAGGAAGTGCCGGAAGAACGGCAGCTCGATCTTTTCCCGGTAGAACTCGGCCGTGCGGGACCGGAAGTGGACGTGCCCCAGCCGTTCGCCATCGCCCCGGCCCCACTCCCCGTGCGCCCACGGCCCCATGACCAGCAGGTTCGTGATGCCGGGATTCTGGCGCTCGGTCCAGCGATAGGTTTCCAGCGCGCCGAAGAGGTCCTCCGCGTCGAACCACCCGCCCACGGTCAGCACCGCGCAGCGCACGTTGCGCAGGTGGGGCCGGATGTTGCGCGCCTGCCACCAGGCGTCGTAGGTCGGATGCCGGAGGAACTCGGTCCATTCCGGCGAGCGTCCGCGCAGCAGCACGGCGTCCGAGTTGGCCAGCGGCCCCATGCGGAGAAAAAAGTCGTACCCGTCCGGCGTGCCGAAGTGAAACCGCGGGAGTTCCTCGTGGCGCGGGTCTTCCGCCCGTTGGGCAAACCAGAAGAAGAACCCGAAGTTCTGGCTCAGGAAAAACGCCCCGTTGTGGTGGAGGTCGTCGCCCAGGAACCAGTCGGTGATGGGCGCCTGGGGCGAAGCGGCCTTCAGGGCCGGATGACTGTCAATCATGCCCATCGAGGTGTAGAAGCCCGGATAGGAGATGCCGAGCAGGCCGACGTTGCCGTTGTGGCCGGGTACGTGTCTGACCAGCCAGTCAATCGTGTCCCAGGTGTCCGAGCTCTCGTCAATGTCCGTGCCGGACTTGGCGGGGTTGAAGGGCCGGACGTGGACGAATTCCCCTTCCGATCCAAAGCGGCCGCGCACGTCCTGCGTGGCCAGGATAAAAGTATCCCGCGCCAGCGTCTCGAAGGACCCGGCGGGATCGGTGTAGTGGTCGGCCCCGTAGGGTTTGAGGCCATAGGGGGTGCGCGTCAGGAGGATGGGCCAGGGTTGCGAATCGTCCTTGGGCACGTACACCCGCGTGAACAACCGCACTCCGTCGCGCATCGGAATGCGATATTCGAACTTCGTGTATCGCTCCGCCAGCCAGGCGGGCGTGGCGGCCTCGGTCCCGGCCCGGGTCTCCGGCCCACCCGAACACACCAGAAAAGCCCCCAGCCATCCGGCGATGACCCAGCAGCGCCTGTACATGACGTCAGCCTTCGGTCTCGCCCCGACTCCGGCAAGTCGTAAACACTCCTCTGCGGAGGACGATCGAGGAGTTCGCGAATGATCCGGCCGCCGCAGGCGTCCCCGGCGGCCGTGTCCGGCTCAATGGCAGCAGGCTGGCGGGGCTCCGGCGCTTCCCACGGCGGGGCTCAGATAGGGAATGCCCAGGCCCAGCCCGCGCACGATCAACAGCACCCCCACCAATCCCAGACACAGGGGCACGGCTTTCTGCAAACGCCGGCGCAGCGTCAGCGGCGCCGCACCACCGGCCAGCGCCAGGGCCAGCATCATCGGCACCGTGCCCAACCCGAACACCACCATGTATTCCACACTGCCGGCCACGCTGCCGGCCAGCGCGGCGCCCGCCCCCGCCACGTACACCAGCCCGCAGGGTAACAAACCATTGAGGCCGCCCAGCACGGTCATCGCCCCCACGCCGGGCGTCCGCCACAGACGTCCGAACAACGCGCGCACCGGGGCCAGCGCCATCACGTTCGGCACTCGGACGTGGGGACTGCGGGCCAGCAGTAAACCAACCAGCAGCGTCACTCCCAGACCGATGGACACCCCGCGCTGCACCCTAGCCAGCGCCAGCGTCCTTCCCAACAGACCGAACGCCACGCCCAGCAAGCCGTACGTGGTCAGCCGGCCCAGATTGTACGCCAGCCGACCGGCCACCAACTCGGCGGTGGAGACACCGGCCGGGCGGGGCAATGCCAGGGCCAGCGGCCCGCACATGCCCGCACAGTGCGCGCTGCCCGCCAGCCCCAGGAGGAATGCCGTCCACAATTCCATCCGGACCGCGAGCATCCGTCACCGCGGCGGGGGATTCAAGACCGGGAATCCCCTTCGCTTCCGTCGGCAGCGTGAAGGTTCACCGGGTCCGCCTCTTGGGGGGCGCGGTTTCCAGTGCGGGGTTCCGGCTCTCGTCCCGCGGTCGCCGATTTCACCCCAGCTTCGTTTCTTGCTCGGCAGGCGCGGCGGGCACACGTTTTCTAACATGCGTATCGTGCGGCACCGGGTGATTTACGACGATCAGTGCGCCTTGTGCGTGCGGCAGGTCCGGCGCCTGGCCCGCCTGGATTGGCTGGGACGCTTCGACTTCGTGCCGCGCCGCGCGCCGGCGGTGACGGCCCTGGGGTTGGACCCCGCGGCGCTGGCGGCGGCCATTCACGGCGTGGACCGGCGCGGCCGGGTGTTCCGCGGGGCGGCCTGCCTGCGGTGGATGGGCTTGCGCCTGCCCTTGCTGGCGCCGCTGGCCCTGCTGTTGTGGCTGCCCGGCGCGCTGGTGCTCGCGGAAAAGGTGTATGCCCGGGTGAGTCGCAACCGATATCGCTGGGGAAAAATCGCCCCGCCGGCGGATCACCCCACCAACGCCCGCTTTCCGGCCTGTGCCCAGGAATGTTCGCCCCCCGAGTCAGAGCGCCTCCCGCCGCACGGCGCCCGCGTGGGACCGGGTCCGGTGGAGGATTGCAGCCGGGACCAAGTGGTTTAGGCTCCTGCACGGATGTTGCTGGTCATAGACAACTACGACTCGTTCACCTACAACCTCGTCCAGTATCTGGGCGAAATGGGCGTGGACATGCAGGTCCATCGCAACGACCAGATCACCCTGGATCAGATCGAGGCGCTGCGACCGGAGCGCATCCTGATTTCGCCTGGACCGTGTTCCCCCCGCGAATCGGGCCTGTCCAACGACATCATTCGCACCTGGGCAGGGCGGGTGCCCCTTCTGGGAGTGTGTCTGGGTCATCAATGCATCGGCCATGTCTTCGGGGCGGAAGTCGTGGTGAACTACCGGATGATGCACGGCAAGACCTCGCCCATTCACCACGACGGACGGGACCTGTTCGAGGGAATGCCCGATCCCTTTGCCGCCACCCGCTACCATTCGCTGGTCATCCGCCGCGACAGCCTGCCCGACTGCCTGGAAATCACCGCCTGGACCGACGAGGGCGAGATCATGGGCGTGCGTCACAAGACCCTGCCTGTCTGGGGGGTGCAATTCCATCCCGAGAGCATCCTCACCGAACATGGCCGGAAAATCCTGGCCAACTTCCTGCGACTTGAACGCGCCCCGCTTCCCGCGTGAAGTCCCCGCCCCGGGGAAGGCAACGGCCGGTCCGGTCAGCGGGGTTCTCGACGCCGGCTGCCCACACCGGCGGACGCGGGCGCGGTTGGGGAACAGAGCATGGTCCAATACAAACCGGAGATCCCCGGCCTACCGCTGCCCATCCCGGCGTTGACTTGGTTGGGAGGGGCGATTAACTACGCCCCGACACAACCCGCGTTGCCGCCATGCCACCCAAAGCTGCCGACAAACCCGCCCCGCCGGACAAGCCCTCCGCCGCCGAACCCAGCCGTGCCACCGCCGCCCGCCAGCGCGACCTGGACGCCGCCCTGGCCACCATCACCAAGACCTACGGCGAGGGCAGCATCATGCGCCTGGGCGACGAACGCGCCCGGGTCCAGATCGAGGTCATTCCCACCGGCGCGCTGGGACTGGACCTCGCCCTGGGCGTGGGCGGCATTCCGCGCGGGCGCATCGTGGAAATCTTCGGACCGGAATCCTCGGGCAAGACCACCCTCATGCTGCACGTCATCGCCAACGCGCAGCGCGCCGGCGGCCTGGCCGCTTTCATTGACGCGGAGCACGCCCTGGACCCGGCTTACGCCAAGAAACTGGGCGTCAACCTGGATGAACTGCTCGTGTCCCAGCCGGACTCGGGCGAGGAGGCCCTGACCATCTGCGAAACCCTGGCCCGCTCGAACGCGCTGGACGTTATCGTCATTGACTCGGTGGCCGCGCTGGTGCCCCGGGCCGAGCTCGAGGGCGAGATGGGCATGGCCACCATGGGCATGCAGGCCCGGCTCATGAGTCAGGCCCTGCGCAAGCTCACCGCTGTCCTCGCCAAGGCCCGCACCGCCTGCATCTTCACCAACCAGATTCGCGAAAAGGTGGGCGTGCTCTTCGGCAACCCCGAGACCACCCCCGGCGGCAAGGCCCTCAAGTTCTACGCCAGCGTGCGCATTGACATCCGCCGCAAGGACGCCCTCAAGGACAGCGCCGGTCACGTCATCGGCAACCGCGTCCGGGCCAAGATCGTAAAGAACAAGGTCGCCCCGCCCTTTGCCGAGGCGGAGTTCGACATCCTCTTCAACCACGGCATTAACCGCGAGGGCAACCTGCTGGACGTGGGACTCGAGCACGGCGTGATCGAGAAAAAAGGGGCCTGGCTGCAGTTCAGCGGCGAACTGATCGGCCAGGGCCGCGACGCCGCCCAGAAGGTGCTCGTCGAAAAGCCCGAGCTGGCGCTGAAAATTCAGGAGGCCATCCTCGCCCGCCGCGCCGCGGCGCCAGCCGCTTGACCGCGGGCGCTCCCGGCGTGGCCGGGGGGCGCGTCCCTTTTGCGCAGCCCGCCCTTTGCCCGTGCGGGCGAAACAGTGAATCCGTCTTCCACCCGGTCGCCACTCGTTCGCCGAAACCATCTCCCCGGCGGCGGGTGGCGGAGTGAATCGGCCTTGCGAGGCGGGGCGGGGTGGCGCAGCCTTTGCCGCGCATGCTCGAAGCCGCCCTGGCCTTTCAACGGCAGTTTGGAGTCGCTCCCGCTCATCTGGCCCGGGCCCCGGGTCGCGTCGAATTGCTCGGCAACCACACGGATTACAACCAAGGCCTGGTCATGGCCCTGGCCGTGGACAAGGTCATCCACGTGGCCGGCGCCCGGCGGCAGGACCGGCAGGTGGAGCTGGTGTCCACGGCCTACCCGGAGCCCGCGCGGTTTTCCGTGGACCGGTTGGAGCGCGACCCGGCGGCCCCGTGGGCCGATTACGTCAAGGGGGTGCTTGCGCAACTACAAGCGCGCGGCTTCCCGGCGGGCGGATTCAACGCGGCCATCCACAGTACCATTCCTCTCGGCGCGGGGCTGAGCAGCTCCGCGGCGTTGCTGGTGGCCGCCGCCCTGCTGGTGCGCAAGCTCTACCCGTTCTCGCTGGATGCGGCGGGCGCGGTCACCCCGCTGCCGCAGTGGCCGGGCGGGGAGCTGCCCGCACTCGATACGGTCGAGAAGCTGGCCTTGGCCCGGCTGTGTCAGGCGGCGGAAAACCGGTTTGTGGGCGTGAACTGCGGCCTGCTGGACCACCTCTCCGCGCTGTTCGGTCGGGCCGATCAAGTGATCCTGATTGACTGCCAAGGACCGGGGGTGGACTGGACGCCGTTGGCGCCGGACCTGGCGGTGGTGGTGTGCCATTCCGGCGTGCGTCACGCCCTGGTGGCCGGAGAATACAACGACCGTCGGGCCGCCTGCGAAGCTGCCGCCGCCGCCCTGGGCGCGCCGGTGCTGCGGGCGGTGAGTCCCGAACTGCTGGAAGCCCGGCGCGACCGGCTCACGCCGCACCAGTACGAGTGCGCGCGGCATGTGGTGGGGGAAATTCGGCGCGTGGCGCGCGGCGCGGACCTGTTGCGGGCCGGCGCGGTGGAGGAGTTCGGGCGGCTGCTCTTTGAGAGCCACGCCAGTTCCCGAGATTTCTTCCGCAACAGTTGCCCGGAGCTGGACCTGCTGGTGGAACTAGCCCGCGCGCATCCGGCCTGTGTGGGCGCGCGGCTCACCGGCGGCGGCTTCGGTGGCGCCACCGTGAACCTCGTGCGCCGTGAGGCGACCGAGCACTTTCGTGCCCGCGTGGCGGCCGGGTATCGGGAGCAAACCGGCCGCGCGCTGGAATCCTGGGTTTGCCGGGTGGTGGACGGCGCGTCCTGAGCCCGCGGTGAGCCGGTCGCTGCCTCCGGTGGAGACCGACACCGCTGGCCGCGGCAGACGCGGCTGGCCACCGACACCCCGCCTCTTCCACCGATCGTGAGCGCACCGGCGGACCCGCGCCGCCCCGGTCAGGTCCGCGCTTGCCGGTCGGGCCGTTTCGGCCAACAGTCCTACTCAATGCCTCCGGCCCTTGCCCGGCAGGGACGGGAGGCGAACGATGGATGATTGCCAGCGTATGAATCCCGTTCTGCCGCCTGACGCCTCGAACCTCACCTACGTCGAGGAGCAACTGGTCGCCTATCAGCGCGACCCGGCCTCCGTCGCGCCGGAATGGCAGGAGTATTTCCGCCAGCTGGGCAACGGCGACCTGACCACCGCCCCCGCGCGGACCGGTCCGTCCTTTGCCCGCCGCAGTCTCTTCAACCCGGCCGGCGCGACGCCGAGGGCGCCGGCCGCGGCCCCGCCGGAGGGCGACCTGGAGGAAATGCTCCGGCTGCAACATCGCGTGGACCGGATGGTGCGCGCCTACCGCACGCGCGGGCACATCCTGGCGCGGGTGGACCCGCTGTCGAACTTCGTGCCCTACGTGCCGCAGTTAGACCCGCAGTTTCACGGGTTCACCGGCGGGGACATGAACCGGCGGTTCTTCGTCGAGACCTTCTCGAAGACCGAACGGCTGCCGCTGCGCGACATTCTGCAACGGCTGCGCGAGATCTACTGCGGCGCGGTGGGCGTGCAGTACATGCACATTGACGACCTGCGCATCCGCCACTGGCTGCAGGACCGCATCGAGGGACCGTCCTTCCGCGCCACGCTCAGCCGCGACACCCAGCTCCGCATCCTCACCCGGCTCACGGACGCGGTGGTCTTCGAGCAGTTCATCCGCAAGAAATTTGTCGGCGCCAAAAGCTTCTCCCTCGAGGGCGGCGAAACCCTCATCCCCATGCTGGACCTGGCCATCGAGAAGGCCAGCGAGTTGGGCGTGGAGGAAATCGTGCTCGGCATGGCCCATCGCGGCCGCCTCAACGTCCTGGCCAACATCATCGGCAAAAGCCCCCGCGAAATCTTCCGCGAATTCGAGGACAAGGACCCGGACCTGTACCTGGGCGGCGGCGACGTGAAGTACCACATGGGCTACAGCAGCGACTACCTCACCGCCGCCGGCCGGCGCGTGCACCTCTCGCTGTGCTTCAACCCCAGCCACCTCGAATTTGTCAACCCGGTCGCCGAGGGCCGCGTGCGCGCCAAGCAGGACCGCCGCGGCGACACCGAGCGGGCGCGGGTCATGGCGCTGCTGATCCACGGCGACGCGGCCTTCATCGGCGAGGGCATCGTCCAGGAAACCCTCAATCTCAGCCGGCTGCCCGGCTACCGCACCGGCGGCACCATCCACATCATCGTCAACAACCAGATCGGCTTCACCACCCCGCCCCGGGAGGGACGTTCCACGCTCTACGCCACCAGCGTCGCGCGCATGTTGCCCGCGCCCATCTTCCACGTGAACGGCGAGGACCCCGAGGCCGTGGCCCGCTGCATCCAACTGGCGCTCGAGTTCCGCCAGCAGTTCCAGCTCGACGTCGTCCTGGACATGTATTGCTACCGGCGCCTAGGCCACAACGAGGGCGACGAACCGTCCTTCACCCAGCCCGAACTCTACCGCCTCATCGAACAGCGCCCTCCCGTGCGCGACGCCTACCTCGAACGCCTGTTGGAGCTGGGCGGCATCACCCGCGAGGAAGCGGACGAGATCGCGCGGCGCCGTCAGGAATGGCTCGAACAACACCTCAGCGAGGCGCGCAGCAGTTACTGCGCCCTGCCTCCCAGCAGCCTCAGCGGCAACTGGCGCGGCTACTACGGCGGCCCTGAACGCCCCGACGACGAGCCGGACACGGGCGTGCCCGCGCAAAAACTTGGCGACCTCCTGCGCCGGCTGACCACCCTGCCGGAGGACTTCACGCCCCACCCGAAGCTCCGCCGCTTCCTGCAACACCGCCGGGAAATGGCCGAGGGCGCCCGCCCGCTGGACTGGGCCGCGGCCGAGGCCGCGGCCTGGGCCACCCTGGCCGACGAAGGATACCGCGTCCGTCTCTCGGGCCAGGACTGCGAGCGGGGCACGTTCAGCCAGCGCCACGCGGTGCTGCACGATTACGAGACCAGCCAGAAATACTGTCCCCTCCAGCACCTGCGTCCGGGCCAGGGACCGGTCGAGATCTACAACAGCCCGCTCTCCGAAGCCGGCGTGCTGGGCTTCGAGTACGGCTACAGCCTGGACACGCCGGACGGGTTGGTGATGTGGGAGGCGCAGTTTGGCGATTTCGCCAACGCCGCCCAGGTGATCATTGACCAGTTCCTCGCCAGCGGCGAGGACAAGTGGCGCCGGCTCAGCGGCCTGGTGCTGCTGCTGCCGCACGGCTTCGAGGGCGCCGGCCCGGAACATTCCAGCGCGCGACTGGAACGTTTCCTGAGCCTGGCCGGCGAGGACAACCTCCAGATCGCCCAGCCCAGCACCCCGGCGCAGTTTTTCCACCTGCTGCGGCGTCAGGTGCTCCGCCGCTGGCGCAAACCGCTGGTGGTGCTCACCCCCAAGAGCCTGCTGCGCCATCCCGACGCCGTTTCGCCCCTGAGCGAGCTCACCCGGGGACGCTTCCAACGCGTGATCCCGGATCCACGCGGCGTCCCGATGCGCGACATCCACCGCGTGCTGCTCTGCAGCGGCAAACTCTACTACGAACTGGAAGCGCGACGCCGGCAGCTCGGCCGCGAGGACATCGCCATCCTCCGGCTCGAGCAGTTCTACCCCTTCCCGCGCGCGGAGTTGGAATCCCTGCTGGCCGAGTGCCCCGCGGGCACCCACGTCATCTGGGTCCAGGAAGAACCCGAGAACATGGGCGCCTGGTACTTCCTGCGGGTCACCGTAAGCATGGCGTTCCTGGGCCGGCTGCCCTTCAGCGGCGTCTGCCGCCCCGCCTCGGCCAGCCCGGCCACCGGCTCGCACGCCGCGCATGAAATCGAGCAGGAGCAACTGCTCGAACGCGCCTTCGCCGGCGAGGATTACCAGCCGCGTCCGCGCACCGACACCATCCCCGGTACCAAACAACCCGTCCCCGCCGCCGTCTGATTTATGCCCCTCGAACTCGTTGTCCCCTCCGTCGGCGAATCTATCACCGAGGTCGAAATCGGCGACTGGCTCAAGCAGCCCGGCGACCCCGTCCGCAAGGACGAAGCCGTGCTCATCCTCGAAACCGACAAGGCCACCGTGGAAATCTACGCCCCCGCGGACGGCACCCTGGGCCGCCAGCTCAAGAGCCGGGGCGAAAAGGTCCGGGTCGGCGACGTGGTCGGCACGGTGGAAACGGACGCCGCGCCGCCCGGTCCCGCGCCGGCGCCCGCGGCGAAACCGGCGGCCGCGCC
>FWPU01001434.1_pt1 | contig 71285 bp, 63 predicted proteins | sample 2228361 | NCBI WGS metagenome assembly FWPU01 (sample SAMEA103939777, study PRJEB20133) | metagenome | reverse complement strand
AGGAGGAGCAGATTCACGGGGTCTTTTTCAAGACCTGGGAGCGGGGCGTCGAGGCTGTGCGCGAGATGGTTCAGGCCCGGCTGCCGCTCTCGATGCTGCGCCTCAGCAACGGCGCGGAAACAGAGGCCACGCTGGCGCTGGCCGGGCACGAGCGGCAGGTCGGCTTTGCCCAGCGAGGGCTGGGGCTGCTCGGCTACCGGCAGCCCGAGAAGGCCCTGCTGATCTTCGGCGCAACAGGCGACTCGACGATGGTTCGTGTGGCACGAGGAGAGGCCCTGAACATCGCCCGGCGTCATGGAGGACTGCACGTGGGCCAGTATATGGGCCAGGCATGGCGCAGAGGGCGCTTTCTGACGCCCTACCTGCGCAATTCCCTGTGGGAGAAGGGCTATGCCATCGACACCCTCGAGACCGTCGTTCCCTGGTCGGATGTCCTGCCGACCACCGAAGCGGTTATCGAGGCGATCCGGGGGGCAGGCGCTCTGATCGGCGAGCAGGTCTACGCCTTCGCCCACCTCTCCCACCTCTACCGGACCGGCGCCAGCGTCTATGTCACATACATCTTCCGCGTCCAGCCCGATCCGGACCAGACGCTTGATCTGTGGGCGCGCATAAAGCGTGCTGCCAGTGAGAGGATCATCGCTCATGGCGGCACGATCAGCCACCAGCATGGCGTTGGCACCGATCACGCCCCCTATCTGGAAGCAGAAAAGGGAACGCTCGGCATGGAGCTGATCCGTGCCCTGGCCCATACCTGCGACCCGGATGGCATTCTAAACCCCGGCAAGTTATTGGGTGAGACGCGCACGGACGCCCGATTGAGAGCCTGACAGGGGGAGGGCCAGTAGGATGTTATACGGCGCGCTCGACCGCGAGACAGCTTGGCGCCATCTTAACGGCCAGTGGGACCTTATTGTCGTGGGCGGCGGCATCACCGGGGCGGGCATCCTCCGTGAAGCAACCCGCCTGGGCCTGCGGGTCCTGATGCTGGAACAGAACGACTTCGCCTCCGGCACGTCCAGCCGATCCTCCAAGCTGGTTCACGGAGGGCTGCGCTACCTCAACAATTTTCAGTTCCATCTCACCTATCGGTCGGTTTGCGAGCGTGAGATACTTCTCAGGCAGGGTGTTGGGCTGATCGAGCCGCTGCCGTTTGTCTTCCCGACCTACGAGCACGATCATCTCCCCGGCTGGATGATGGAAGTCGGCCTGCGTCTTTACGGCTGGATGGGGCGCAAGTGGCGCATCCACGACACGCTGGACTGCCAGGAACTCCAGATGATGGTCCCCGATCTCTCCAGCGAGCATCTGACCGGCGGCTTTCGCTTCTATGATGCCCAGACGGACGATGCCCGTCTGGTTCTGCGTGTGATCCGTGAAGGTGTGTCCACCGGGCGGGCAGTTGCGCTTAACTATGCCCGCGTCGAGGGGTTGCTGCGGGACGAGAGCGGCCAAGTCAGCGGCGTGAAAGTGCGCGACCGGCCAACAGGCCGCATCTACCAGGCGAGAGCGTCCACTATAGTCAACGCGACCGGCGCCTGGGCTGATCAGTTGAGAGCGGAAGTGGGCGCTGAACCTCGCCTTCGTCCCCTCCGGGGGAGCCATCTGCTCTTTGAGCACAGGCGTTTCCCCGTTTTCCAGGCTGTCACCTTTCCCCATCCCGACGATGGCCGCCCCATCTTCGTTTTCCCTTGGGAAGGCGTTACGCTCTTGGGAACGACCGACCTCGATCACGGGGATTCCCTAGACCGTGAGCCAAGCATCACGCCCGGAGAGGTCGGTTACCTCCTGCACGGCGTACAGACCCACTTCCCGGCCCTGGGATTGGGACACAAGGATATTCTCGCCACGTTCGCCGGGGTGCGGCCCGTCATCCGCAGCGGTGAAGGGGTCCCGCCCTCCAAAGAAAGCCGCGAGCATGCCCTCTGGAGCGAGCAGGGGCTGCTGACCGTCACCGGTGGGAAGCTAACCACGTTCCGCTGCATTGCGCTCGATGCGTTGAAGGCACTGAAAACCCGGCTGCCCGATCTACCAGCCATCGATGACTCGCAGGATGCGCTCGACCCGCTGCCGACCATTGACAAGCCAATACCGGGCCTCACCCTACAAGAAACGCAGCGTCTGGTAGCCCGCTACGGTCCTGCGATCCTCGATTTCGCCAGCAAGCAGCCTGCCGCCGAGCTTGAGCGCGTGGGCGACCTGCCATTGCACTGGCTGGAGCTTCGGTGGGCTGCCCGCCATGAAGCCGTGTTGCACCTTGATGACCTGATGCTGCGCCGCGTGCGGCTGGGCCTGCTCACGCCCGGCGGGGGCATCCGGCATCTGCCACGCATCCGCCGCCTGGTTCAGGCGGAGCTAAACTGGGATGATGGACGCTGGCGGGAGGAAGAGGCTGCTTATCTGACGCATTGGCGGGCGCATCACGGCCTGCCGGGGGAACGCAGGCAGTCCGCGCGACAGGCGGTGCAGGAGAGTGCCTAAGAGCGAATGGGTGGCGGGCACAGACGGCGGGAATGTTACCCTGACTCCAGAGCCGCTGGCTGTCTATCTATTTGATGCAGCCACCTCCCATCAGGCCAGCCGATTGCGTTCAGCAAGTGGCAGGCTACAATAGAGCGGAACCGGGCACTCAACGTGCCCCGCGTGCCCCTGATCACCAGCAAGGAGCGGAGCCAATTGGAGGAGTTAAAACGGCGCATTCTTGCTGAAGGCAAGAATCTGGGCAACGGCATTCTGAAGATCGACAGCCTCCTCAATCACCAGATGGACCCGCAGCTTATGGCCGCGATGGGGCAGGAGATCGCACGCCGCTTCGCCAATGATGGCATTACGCGTATCCTGACCGCCGAAGTTTCGGGAATCGGCCCGGCCCTGATGGCAGGCATTGCGCTTCAAGTCCCTATCGTGTACGCGCGCAAGCACAAGCCCATCACGATGAAAGAGCCAGTCTACGTCGAAACGGCGCCCTCGCACACCAAAGGCGCCGAGGTGTTTTTGATGGTATCGCCGGAGTTCCTTGAGCCTTCCGACCGCATCCTGATCGTGGACGACTTCCTGGCAAGCGGGAAGACCATTGCCGCACTGGCCCGGCTCGTCCAGCAGGCCGGAGCGGAGCTGGTTGGGGTGGCCTGTGTGGTGGAAAAAACTTTTGAGGGGGGTCGCGAATTCCTGGCTGGAACCTGCCCGCGCATCGAGTCGCTTGCCATCATCACCGAGATGACCGACAGCGCCATAATCTTCGCTGATTGACCGGAGCCTGCTGTCTCCACCTCCCTGTGAAGACGGGTGTCAGTGATGCCTCACGATGCCATTGTGGTGCTTGACTATGGCTCGCAAACGGCCCAGCTGATCGCGCGGCGCATCCGAGAGGTTGGCGTCTACAGCGAACTTGTCCCCTGGGACGCGCCAGCCGACCGGGTGCTCGGCTTCCCTCTGAAAGGGTTCATCCTCTCCGGGGGGCCTGAGAGCGTCTACAAGCCCGGCGCGCCTACGCTGCCGGGCTATGTGCTTCAATCCGGCCTGCCGGTGCTGGGCATCTGCTACGGGATGCAGGTTCTCGCTCACACACTTGGGGGGCGGGTGGCGGCCTCGGCGGCGCGCGAATACGGCCCTGCCAGGCTGGTCACCGGTGGTGACGCGCCCCTATGGGTCGGTTTGCCTGACAGCCTCGATGTCTGGATGAGTCACGGTGACCGGATCGAGGCCCTGCCGCGTGGTTTTCAACCGCTAGCCCATACCGCCAACTCGCCCATCGCGGCCATAGGGGATACCACTCGCCACATCTATGGCCTTCAGTTCCACCCCGAAGTTTCCCACACACCCCAGGGCACCGATATCCTGGCCAACTTTGTGCTCCGCATCTGCGGCTGCAACCCCGACTGGACTCCTCACGTATTGATAGATGAAGCGGTCAGCCGCATCCGGGAGCAGGTTGGTGATGGGCGTGTGCTGCTGGGGCTATCGGGCGGCGTGGACTCGTCGGTGGTGGCCGCGCTGCTCCACCGGGCCATTGGCAACCGGCTGATCAGCGTCTTCATCGATCACGGGCTGCTCCGCAAGGGCGAGGCTCTCCAGGTCATCGAGACCTTCCAGCGATCAATGGGCCTGAACCTGATCGCTGTCAACGCCGCGGAAGCCTTTCTGGATGCCCTCTCAGGCATCACTGACCCGGAGGCCAAACGCCGGATCATCGGCGAGCTGTTTGTGCGCACCTTCGAGCAAGAGGCACGGCGCATCTCGGCAGAAGTGGGCGCCATTGGCTTTCTGGCGCAAGGCACGATCTACCCGGATGTTATCGAATCGGCGGCATCTGGCCGCCCGGCTGCCCACCGCATCAAGTCGCATCACAACGTGGCCGGGCTGCCCGCCGACATGCGGTTTGAGCTGGTTGAGCCACTCCGGTACCTGTTCAAAGACGAGGTGCGGAGGGTGGGTGAGGTACTGGGTCTGCCGGAAGCAGTCATCTGGCGGCAGCCGTTTCCTGGCCCCGGTCTGGCCGTGCGCTGCCTGGGGGAAGTCACCTGGGAGCGCCTGGAAACGCTCCGCGCTGCCGACGCCATCTTCACCGAAGAGCTGCGGGCCGCTGGGATGCTCAAAGGCGAGACCTCACAGGCGTTTGCTGTGCTGCTGCCCGTCCAGAGCGTGGGCGTGATGGGCGATCAGCGGACGTATGCGGCAACGGTAGCCCTGCGAGCCGTCACCACCGACGATTTTATGACCGCTGACTGGGCGCGTCTGCCGTATGACCTGCTGGGACGGGTGAGCGCACGCATCGTCAATGAAGTGCCGGGCGTGAACCGTGTGGTCTACGACATTACCAGCAAGCCGCCCGCCACGATTGAGTGGGAATAAGCGACCCGGCAGCAAGTGGTTCTGAGTGGAAACAGGAGAGCGAGGAACAATCATGGATTACGGGAAGCTGTTGAGCCGTGCGTGGACGATCATCTGGGATAACAAGTGGCTTATTGTACTCGGGGTCCTCGTCGCCTTGGGCAGCGGATACGGCGGAAGCCCCGGAAACACCGGCTACCGGTTTGGCCCCCGCGACTTCGAGCGCGACTTTAACTTTGATGAGTTTGACCCAGAGCGCGATTTTGGCCCCGGCTTCCGCGATTTTCCCGATCGGGGCTTTGACCCGCGATCCCTCTTCCCAACGCTGGGTGCTGGATTGGCAATGGCTATTATCATCCCGCTGATCATCCTGGCTGTGATTGTGGGGATTGCCCTCTGGGTGGTGGCTACCATCGCGCGGGGTGGTTTGATCGTGGGTGTAGATGCTATTGAATCAGGCGGCACATCGAGCTTTAGCCGAGCGTTGGGAGCAGGCTGGCAAAACGGCTGGCGGTTGGTCGGCATCGGGCTGCTGCCTGCCATCCCCGGTGTGGTGCTGCTTATCACCGGCCTCGGCTTAGGCGGCGCCCTCTTCGGACTGTATAGTCTGGGCCAGCGGCCAGCCGCCGCACCGGCCTTTGCCGGGCTTGGGGCGACGCTGGGCGTTATCGCGTGCGTGGCCGCGTTGGCGGCGCTGGTGCTCAACCTGCTGCGCACCTTCGCCGAACGGGCGTGCATGCTTGAGGACAAGGGCGTGTTTGAATCCTACGGGCGCGGCTGGAAGGTTCTGAGCGCCAATCTCGGCCCGGCGATCATCCTCTTTCTGATCCAGATCCTGTTGGGCATCGGCGTTGCCCTGGCCACGTTGGTACTCAGCCCAGTTCTGTGCCTGTTCTGCCTGCTCATTGTTCCCATCATGCTGATCATTGAGGGTGGGGTGGCCTCTTACTTCTCGACCCTCTGGACGCTGGCCTGGCGTGAGTGGACAGGGCGGGGCATATCCGGCGAGCCGGTCGCCGAGGCTTCACCGGCGGTTTAGACCGCGCGTGAACGGCACGTTCAACCGCGCTGCTTGCTGAGCAGCGCGGTTTTGCATGATATAGGGTGAAGCCTCCCGCCTGCTCCGCCGGCGCGAGGGTAGCACGAAGCCTAAAGCCAACGAGCAGGCTCTTGACGGCGCTGACAATTGGGGATATGCTTGCGGTTAACAAAGCCTATAGAACTTCCGGACTTTTGGCGGCGGCACAGACATGAAACTCTCCAAGCGCGGCGAATACGGGCTGCGTGCGATGATCGATCTCGCTTCTGTAGGGTCAGAAACCGGGGTCGTCCAGATCAAGGAAATCGCTGACCGCCAGCAGATTCCAGCCAAGTACTTAGAGCAGATTCTGCTCACTCTCAAAAACGCTGGCCTGTTGAACAGCAAGATGGGGATCGGCGGCGGGTACTACCTGGCCCGTCCCGCCAGTGAGATCACACTTGGGCACATTGTGCGTGTGCTGGATGGGCCGCTGGCGCCCATCCGCTGCGTCAGCCAGATGGCATACGAACCCTGCGGCTGTCCGGATGAGGAAACCTGCGGCCTGCGGCTGGTCATGCTCGACGTGCGCAACGCCATCTCTGCCATCCTCGACCACACAACCCTTGCTGATGTGACGAACCGCATACGGCAGGCTCAGAGCGCCAGGTAGTTTTCGGGCAGTGCGCCAGAGGGCAGGGGAGTTTTGCTCAGGCCCTAAAGTCTAGTATGGCAATTAACTTTATAGATATGATAAACGATTGGATGAGGGGCAACCTGCTGGTGGCAGGCCCAGAGGGGGGCGTAGAAGCCTTATGCGGACTGCCCGCCAGGGGCGGCAGCTTCTACGCGGCCTGTCCAGTCCCTTGAGTAACCGTTAAGGAGCGACGCCTGTGATCGTCTTGAATATTTTGCTGTTCACACTGATCGGGTTTATTGCCCAGATCATCGACGGAGCGCTAGGCATGGCCTACGGAGTCAGCGCGAACACCTTCCTGCTCAGCCTGGGCGTCCCCCCGGCGATGGCCAGCGCCAGCGTTCACACGGCAGAGATTTTCACGACAGCTACATCCGGCCTCTCGCATTTGAAGATGGGCAATGTCAACCGCAAACTGGCTTTCTCACTGCTTATCCCCGGCGTGGTCGGCGGTGTAGTTGGCGCGTATATTCTCACCAACGTCCCAACCGAGATCATCAAGCCGGTCGTAGCGGCCTACCTGCTGGCGATGGGGGCAGTGATCCTCATCAGGGCGTTGAGGAAGGAAACGCCAGTTGCCGATGGGGAGCCGAAGCCCTTTCTGCTCGCGCTGGTGGGCGGATTCTTTGATGCGATTGGGGGCGGCGGCTGGGGGCCTATCGTCACCTCAACGCTGGTAGCCAGAGGGCACAATCCGCGCTTTACCATTGGCTCGGTCAATGCCACAGAGTTCTTTGTGACGACCGCCGAAGCCGTCACCTTCATCGTGACGATAGGTTCTGTCCTCCTCGAGAACTGGACGACTATCGTCGGTCTCCTGCTCGGGGGGATGATCGCGGCGCCGCTCGCGGCGTGGGTCTGCAAGCGCCTGCCAACCAAGGCGCTCATGATCATGGTTGGCGTGCTGATCACGCTTCTGAGCATTCGCACCATCGTCCTGACGTTTATCGGCTAGCTCCAGGTATCAGGCTCGGCCCGGTTCACTCCCTTGCACATCTCCCCGCCATCGAACATAATGGCCGGGGAGGGTAGGTAGCACGGGTGTGCACCGCGACCGGGCGTTCCTCAGCGGCCTGCGCGCCCAACTGGGACGCAGGCGTCCTGACCTTCGTCTACCGCCTGCCGGTTGAGGGGCAGACCCTGCGGCTGCGGGCCATCTCCGGCATCAGTCAGCGAGTGCTGCGGCAGACCAGCAATGCAGCCCCTCCACTTTACGCGCGCTTCGCTCGATGCGAGCGCGCTGGCTGGCCGGTAGGTTGAGCGGCGTTTTGGGCGGTGGGGGATCAAAGAGCGCCCGCGGCAGTCTCGCCGAAATAGACGGTGTGCTTCTGGGTAGCGTGTCGGTGCTAACGGATCGCAATCGTTGAGATAAGGATAGACAATGAGCGACCTACCTGTTACCGAAATGATCCTCTATAAGCATGGGGTTGGTTTCTTTAAGCGGGAGGGGAAGGTGAAGTCGGATGAGGTCAGGCTCACCTTTCGCCACGACGAGATCAACGATGTGCTCAAGAGCCTGGTGGTGTTTGATCAGGGTGAGGGTGACGTGCTGGGCATTCATTACCAGACCCCGCTCGATGTGGCCGCGCTCCGGGCTGATACTTCGATCAAGCTTTCAGACGAGGCCAGCCTGCGCGATCTGCTGCGCGACCTGCGAGGCCGGAACGTGGAGTTGAGCTTTGCCGAGCAGACCATCCGAGGGCGTCTTATTGGCGTAGACTTGGTGGAGAATGAGCCGGTCGAGAATACCCTGCTCTCTATCCAGAGCGATGAAGACGAAGTATCCGTCTTCCGGCTGAGGGCGTTGCGCAGCATCGGCCTGCTCGACTCCGCTGCCCAACAGGACCTGCGCTTCTTCCTGGACAGCAGCGTCAGCGAGGAACTACGCCGCACCGTGACGGTGCGCTTAAGCCCCGGTGGGAAGCATCGCCTTGTTGCTTACTACGTTGCCCCATGCCCTAGCTGGCGGGTAAGCTACCGCTTTGTAGGAGAGAGCGGTGAAGAGGGGCAGACTGGCAGCGCCCTGCTTCAGGGGTGGGGACTTTTTGACAACCGTCTGGACGAAGACCTGGAGAACGTCCGGGTCACGCTCGTAGCAGGCCAGCCGATCTCATTCGTCTACGATCTTTACAGCTCGCGCATCCCGGAGCGACCGGTCATCGAGGACGAGGCGCGCGTCGCGCCCGGGCCGGTTGAGTTCCGGGGGACGCTCCGCGAAAGGCCACGCCGCGCCAGAGCGCTCGCGGATGTGGCAGCCCGGGAGGAGTTGGCGGCTGGCGCTTACCTCTTGTCCGAGATGGATGTTCCCTCCCCCCTCACACGGGATGCCGTCGAGAGTGGAGCGCCGCCCGCCGCCGAGGGTCGCGAGGCAACTGAGTTCTTCCAGTATGTGGTGAGCACGCCCGTTTCAGTTCGGCGGGGTGAGTCGGCTCTGGTGCCCATCATCGGGGCCAACGTGGCCTACAGCCGCGAACTACTTTACAACGGGGCCAAGCTACCCCATCATCCCGCAGTTGCGTTGCGCTTCGATAATACGACTGGACTAACTCTTGAGCGTGGCCCTGTGACAATTCTTGAAGATGGTGAATACAAGGGTGAGGCGTTGATCCCGTTCACAAAAGCTGATAACGAGGTCTACCTTGCCTACGCTGTTGAGCTTGGAATACGGGTCACGGAGAACACGGCGTACCATACCCGGACAGCCGGGCTGAACATCCGCGAGGGATATCTGCTGATCAATGGGTACCGGGTTGTCAGCACAACCTATCGCCTTGAGAATACTACGGCGCGCGATCAGACCGTCACCATCGAAGCCCCTGTTCGCAGCGAGTTTGAGCTGTTTGACACCCCCGATCCAAGCGTTGAGACGGCTACCGAGCGCCGCTGGCGTGTGACCGTACCGGCCCACGATTCGGTCGAGTTTGTGCGGCGTGAGCGGCGGCTGATGACCCGGCGCGAACAGGTGCGCGACCTCGACTATCGCCGCCTGCAACGCTTCCTCCAGGATCGCTGGCTTGATCAAGAAACGTTCGACAGTCTGTCGAGGCTGCTGGATAACTTGGCCTTTATCGACCGGGCGCGGGCCGAGCAAGAGGAATTGCGTGTTGAGCGCAGTCAAATCTACGAGCGGCAGGCCCAGCTCCGCGAGAATCTCGCGGCCCTCAAACCAGCCGGAGAAGAAGGTGTTCTCCGTGCCCGGATTCTGCACCAGTTTGAGGGCAGCGAAGACCGCCTTGAGGAGATAGAAGCCCGTGTGGCGGAGCTGGCCAGACAGATCGCCCAGGCGGAGGAACTCAACGGGCAGATACTGACCGAGCTTGAAGGGCGCCATACGTAGGAGCTACTGATGAGCGGTTCGCCTTGCTTCGGCTTGAGGCGCTCACACATACCCATGCTCGCAGAACCAAGCCACTGTTTCGCGCACGGTATCCTCGAAGGGGCGGGGGCGCAGGCCAAAAGCCTGCCAGCCCTTTTCTCCATTGAGGGGCTGCCAGTACGGCAGGCCGCGCACCGTTGCGGGGACGGGGACACGCAGCCGATCAAGGAGCCGCAGCAGGCGCCTGACGGCCCTCACGCTGAGCGTCCAGCGCGGCTCCTTGACGCCCAGAATCTGCGCGGCTTGGCGCAGCGCATGCGCCACGTTCAGGTTGTGCCCACCGACGATATACCGCTCACCGGGGATGCCCTGCGTGGTGGCGCGGACATGCGCCAGCGCTACGTCGCGCCCATCGACGATGTTGGTGACCACGTCTACGCCAAACGGCAGGCGTCCCTTAGCCAGCTCCAACAGGATGCGGCTGGTGCTCGGCTTCACATCGCCAGGCCCAAAAGCAGCGGTCGGGCAGAGCGTCACCACCGGCAGCCCGGCCTGATTCGCCCGCAGCGCCTCGTGTTCCATGGCCCATTTGGCCTCGTAGTAGGGGTTACACGTCGAACCGGGTAGGTATCCATCGCGCTCGTCCGGGAGGCGGTTGACGCCCGGCGGAGGGACGCCGATGGTTGTCAGCGAGCTGGTATATACCACCCGCGCGATGCCCGCTTCACCGGCTGCCCAGAGGACGCCGCGCATCTGGCGGACACCCCGACACGTGGCTTGCAGCGCATCACGTTCTGCAAACGGCGCGTAGCCCGCCGCATGGAACAGCACATCGCAACCCCGCATCGCAGGTATCAGGCTGGCGGGATCTTCGAGGTCACCCTGATGCCAGGTAACGGGCAGGTCGCCAATTGCGCCCACCGTGCCAGCTCGCCTCCGCACGGCATGCACCTGCATCCCTACGGCATGTGCAGTCCGGGCTATCTGCCCGCCAATGAACCCTGTGGCCCCCAGAACGCAGACACGCATTGCCCGGCCTCATCCCGGAGTTGTCTGATGCCCCGCACACAAAACGCCCCACGCAATGCGCTGCATGGGGCGTCGAACAATCGGCCCGGCCAGCCCTTAGCTCTTTTCCTCGCCTTCCTCGCTAACGAGGACGCGCTCGTACTTGGGTGCAAAAACCCCGTCCTCCTTCTGGACGTAGTACAGGCGCATGAGATACTTCGGCCCCTCACCCTTGCGAGCCTTACCAACCGTCTTCTTGGCGCCCTTCTTGCCAGCCATTCGCTCAGCTCCTTAAACCGTTCTTCTCTACCCTGCTATGATACCCACTCAAAGCAGCTTCTGGCAAGGATTTGCTCAACTAACCAGCCCAGAGACGCTCCGAGACGGGTCAGAGGCAGGGCACAGGAGGGCCTTTTTACTGGCCCTCACCCTCTGGGGCCGCCTCCTCCGTGCTGGGTTCACTGAAGGTGTTCAGGATATCGACGCGCGGGTCCAGGGCAACCGGGAGCTTCTCCGGGGGCGTGACGTTGCGCGAGTTGATGATGTACGACAGCGTGACGGGATCGGTCACGATATCCTCGATGTCATCATCCACGGCGCTACGCAGCACCAGGTCAACCGTGACACCTAACTCAGTTGCGTACTTAAGCACCAGCGCATCCTGGCGGGACATCGCCAGTGTCACCACATCGGGCAGCGGGATCGCCGGGAGCGGGGTTGGCTCGGCGGCCCCCTCCTCCGTGACCTCGCCCTCCCCCTCGCTGGGGGTTGGCGTCGGTGCCACGGTGACGACGATGGGCTGGTTGATATCCGAGATCGGCCAATTGCCAACGCGCATCACAATCGCATTGTCAATGACGAGCTGGGTGGTCTGGCGCACCACCGGCTGACCCTGGTTGCCTTCGCCGGGGACAACCAGCACCGTCGTGCCAAACAGCCCCCGCTCCTCACGGCCCTGCGGGTAGCGCAGTCCCTGAAAGCCCAAGGCAGCCATCTCAGGGTTGTCGGTGAGCAGGATGATGTCATTGGGCAGGGGAGTCTGGAATTCCTCGTCCACGTCGATGAAACGGAAAGACATCAGCACATCGACGTGATCGCCCTCACGCAAAGCATAGGCAACGGACGACAGGCGGGTGATAGGCAGCGCAATGGCCACCTTGCCCGGCGGGACGAGGAGAGCCGCGTCAGAGCCTACGTCCCCCAGGTCGGTCGGCTGGTCGCCCGGGGTGATCATGTTTTCCAGGACGGGGGTGCCGTTCAGGATGTCCACACGAGCAATGCGCCCCACAACCTGATCCAGTCCCATCCCCTGGCCCTCGCTCACGGTGAGCACCCCTAGCGGGGGCTGCGCCTCCTGAAGCAGCGGCCAGGAGAGCACTGTCACGTCGTCCAGCTCAAGTTGCTTGCCACGCGGGATGTCCCGGGCCGCGATGATGATGTCAAGTGTGGGCGGCGCCGTCGGCGGAAGGGGGGTCGTCTCCTGCTCTCCACCCGGCTCCCCGCCAACGACAACTTCGCCGATGCCCCCTCCTAGGCTGCGCAACAGTAAAAGCCCGCCAGCAGCGACGAGAATCACGACAAGGATCAGCGCGATCAGGATGATGCCGGTTCTTCGGCCACGGCCAGCGCCCATAGGTTTTTTCTCCTGGTGTCGCAGACTCTGTAAATCTGGCAGGCGACCGGCGCACGCCGGGTTTGGTGAGGATCGCCACGCCCACCCATTCGATTATGTGCCAATTATACGACAATGCAAATGGCAGGCAAATGTGCCCCTAGTACGGTTACCCTGGGGAATATTACGTATTTGTGGGGGGACTACCCCCACCCCGGCACGTGTTGGATCGCCGGGGTGGAGGCAATGAGGATTACCTGACCAGAAACGGCCGTCCCTCGATGCTCATCTTCCAGCCATAGGTGTCGTGGTTGCCGCCCCGGTAGATCACGATCAGCCGCCCGCCGTAGAAGGGAATACCCTGCCCCTCCGGCGTCTCACCCGGGATGGAGAACTCATACGTCACCCAGCCGTTGTTAGTCGGCAGGTTGGCTGGCCCCAGCCAGTCCTGTTTCTTGCCGCCTATGCGCGCCATATTGCAGTCGTTGTTGTTCAAGGTCCCGTCGTCGAAGCAGGCTATCCAGTCGCTCTTAGGTATTGTGTCAAAGTAGAAAGCGATTGGCGGCTCTGTCCCCGAGTCGGGGTCAAACACATCGATCCGAATCTGCTGGCCGGCAAACTCCGGTCCCAGGTAGGCGAGCGGGATATCGACGTAGTTGGCGATATTCGAGTTCATCGGAAGGTGACCGATGCCGTAGATAGCGATCCCCTCTGAGAGATGGACGGGTTCCTCGTCAGCGCGTTCAAGCTCCAGATAAATCTGGCGGGCATTGACGTAGGAAGGAGCGGTGTACTCGTAGTCATCCGGGTCATCCGTGCGTGGCGGCCCGGCCCACAGCTCATATCCGTTTTCAGACGAGCCGCTGAACCCTCGCACGTCCAGGAAGATGTCACGCACGCCGGTCGCCGGGTCGGTATAGATACCCGGGACCTCGTGTCCGCAGCCAACCAGCTTCACGGTAAAGTTCCCATCCCCCACGCATTCAGCACAGGCTTCGGGATAGGTTTCTGGCTCGGCGGGCGAGAACACGTTCGAGTTGCCGTCTCCGAAGATGTCGTCGAAGGTATAGGCAGGCATTCGCTCGCTGGCAGGCGCCCCAGGCGATACCCACATCAGGTCGGTCGTCTGGGCCTCGGTAGCGTCTGTGCCATCGCTTTCACCGATGTAGTAGGCCAGGTCTACCTCGCGCAGGCTGCCGTCAGAGAGCTGCTCCAGATAGTACAGCCGGAATTCAGTCCGTGTGTTGTAGTTGGCGGTATAGCTGCCCGGCGTGGCACAGCCGCTTCCCCCTCCGCTGCTGCCGGTGCGCGGGCTGCGGTTCTCATCAATACGGACGAACCACCAGAACGGGTTATCGGAGGTGCGGGTGTTGTGTATGCAGGGGTTCGTGCGCTGGCCGTCAGCGCCGGAACAGGTCCGGCTTGATGAGGTCCCATCGAGTGTGTAGACCGGCATCGTGTTGGTGGATGTGTTTCGGGTGTCCGGGTCGAACAGCTCAATCCGGACGCTCTCGTGGTTGATCGAACCGTCCTCGTTATAGATATACTCGCGCGGGATGCGGATCCGGTAGGTGTACACGCCCTCCAGCTCGGCGTAGTACGGAGAGGCGGTAGGCGTGTAGGCATCGCCAAAACCGGTGCAGCTCTGGGGGCCGAAAATGGCAGCGTTCGAGGATTGGAGGATGCCGTACTCGCTCGAATCGCTGGCGAAGATATCCACCATCGGCATGTACTCGGCGGTGGCAGAGGCGCGCAGGGGGAGCGTATCGAAGCCCAAAAGGCCCATGAAGTACACCTCTGCCTGCCAGCGCACTTCCACATGATAGCGGATCGAGCCGGGGATGGCGCCGGGCATTCGCCGACCACAGTAGTCGTGCGTCTGCCAGAAAACCGGGTCGTCGGTAGCCGGGCACTCGGCAGCGCTGGTTGTCACGATGCCATTGGCGGCCAGCAGTTGCTGCCCACGCGTGTTCGAGGCCTGCAGCGCCTTCGCCAGGTCGGTCTCGTTTGGAAGCTGGGTCACGCCGGCCAGTGCCGCCGCGTCTACGGCCCGGTCCAGCTGGGACTTACGCATAAACAGCACCCCGCTGTCCACTGCCAGCCCGGCTGCGACCAGCAGGCCGATCATCGCCAGCGCGAGGAGGATAAGGATCTGGCCGCGCTCACGGTGGTTCGCTGCGCGTATCTGGTTCAAGAAGTCCCCGATCATTTCCGGCCCCCGTTGTGCATCCCTACCATTCACCGCTAGGTGTCATACCCGCAGCTAAAGTCCCAGCGGATGAATTCGAACGTCAGTTTGTCGGCATCGATGTCACCGGGCGACCACTGAATCTCCTTGATGCGCACGATGGCAAAACCGGCCACCTGATACTGCCAGGCGGTGTGTGTAGCGTCGATGCTGACCAGCTTCGGGTCAAGGGGCGTACCTGTCCCGGCGTCAAACGCATAGTTGTAGACGATCACGCGCAGAGTACGCCCGGCATCCTGGTGATCGTTCAGGTCTTCCTGAACGTTGGAGACCTGAGAGTCGTTTATCCCGGAAGACAGCACCCAGTCACCCCGATGCAGTTCCGTATCGCCTGGATCGCCGAACTCCTCGAAACCGACGTCATCCCTTAGGCTAACCGCCGAGGTGCAGATCGCGCCGGGGATGGGGTTGTTGCAGCTTGCCGTCAGGTCATCCACGCCCCGATGGGCGACATTCCAACCCAGAAAGCCAAAGCCATCGAGGTTCAGGTCATCTTTCTCATTGTTGAGGCGGACAGGCCCAAAGATGGTGCCTTCTTCGGCGCCAGGCGGAATCTGGTTCGCGTTGAGGGCCAGAGGGTAAGCGCTGCACCCGCCCTGGAGTAGGGCAACCGCCTGCTGCTCGACCTCCTGATTGAAGACGCCGAACGCCCATACCGGCACGCGCCCCTGGCTCTCGCCCGGAATCTTGAAGAATGGCAGGTTCAGGATGGTATCGACGCGGTAATAGATGACCACAACGACGAAGCGGTTGCCATCGATGCTGGTATGATACGTCCCCGTTGTGCCGATCCGGCGGACATGGTCTAAGACACGTGTGGGCGTGACCGGGCTTTGAGTCCCGGCGTCGCACAAGTCGCCGAAAATGCACTCCTCATCGACTCCCCAGGGTTTGGCTAACGTGGCATCCTGCCACGTCCAGGGTTGGCCGTCCAGCCCGGTGTGCTCGGTATCGATGACGGGCCGCACCACCCACACGGTCATCTGGTCTTCGGCCAGGTTCAACGACTCCCGGCTGGCCTGGTCGATGATGCTCAGGATGTCCGCGCCGCCTGCCGCGCCGAAGCGCGCGCCCTCGCGGGCGGCCAGCTGCACCCGGTTGTAGATCGTCAGAATGTTGCCGACCTCCAGCACGCCGGCAACGATAAGAAGCAGGATGGGCAACACAAGCGTGAATTCCGCCAGACTCTGGCCACGCTGGGCAGCCTGAATCCGGCGCCTGTGTGCCCACCACACGGCGGACAGTTGTCTGGCCATTTTAACACCTCATTTGTTACTGCCCCGCCGGAAACGGCGGCTGACACTCACTCATTCCGGCAGGCATCGATCTGGCCTCACGGGGAGGCCAGCTACAGCCGCTACCTTAGAAGGCCAGTTATCCCGTCCACGGTTATCTCACAGACCGTCAGCGGGTCGTCCGGTGAGTAAACGCGGGCCTGCCACAGCAGCGTCCGGTTCTCCGCCGCTGTCGTTAGCCGTGCCTCGACCTGAACACCGGACATCTCCTCGAAAGCATCCCCACAGGCCTGGAGCAGATGCGCCATCACCTGCGGGCTATCAGTCCGCCACTGCTGGTCGCCCATCAGCGAGGGGGGAGTCTCCCACTGGCTGATGCCGCTCAGGCGGGCCTGGCTGTTCCGCCCCACAACGATGCTTGCCATCTCGCCGGTAGCCGGGAGGAAGAAGAAGAACGTCCAGCCGGTCCGTCCCGCTTCAAGCTCAGCTGGGTCGATCATAGGCGTCCAGGCGCCCGCGCCGCTGGCCAGTTCAGCGGTGGGGTCAGTCTGCCGGATCAGATCAACCGCCGGGACATACGCCTCGCGGGCTGTCGGCACCGAGTAATCCGGCGTCACTTCAGCCTGCTGCGTGGGCGACGGACTCGGGCGCAGCGCCGGGACAACGACCGCCAGCCCGCAGATCAGGCCGACAATAAACGTCACTCCGAAGGCAATCCCCACCAGCAACTCCTGGCTCAGGCCGCGCCGGGGAGGTTTTTCTACCGGCTCCGGCTCCGGTTCTGGCTCCAGATAAGGGAAATCGTCGCCACGTCTTCTAAAGAAACTCATGTGTCCTCCGCTCGTTTCGGCTGGTGAGCCGCCCGGCACTCCCTCTGCCGGGGGCGTCTACGCTGCCCGATATTATGGGGCCGAAACGTATTCCAGAGCAATTGCGGAGATCACAGCCTTTTTGTTCGTCCGGCTGAAAGTCAGCACCAGCTCATGATCTGTACCGACATTCACGTTTGGCACACTCCACCACGACGAGCCGATCCGTACCGACCGGCCTGACTGCACAATCAGATACATCTTCGACTTATCGTCGGTATGGGCTGCCGCATGGATGTTAAAGTTGCCCGGCAGGATGACAGTGCCATCGTCCGCCGTTACACCGAACCGGCGCCCGTTGTAGGTCGAGGCGCGGGTGCTCGGCTCGAAAAACAGCAGCGTCAGCTTCCACTCTCCAGCGGCGAGGTCAGTTAGGCGCACGGTGATATTGCTGGCCTCCGAGCGGCAGAAGAAGAGCGCCGCGTCGCTGGCACGTGACCCAACGTTGCTCAGTCGCGTGCCCCGCGTCGTCGGCCACGAACTCGCATAGGGCGCATAGACTGAGGTTCGACCCGAAGGTGATATACCGCTGGTGGCCGTCGCACCTGGCAGGTTCCTGACCGGCACCCAGACCACATCCTCCCCTATCAGGGGATGCCCGTGCTCCAGGCCATTAGCAGGGTCGCCCCAGGTGATCGCGTGCTTGCATTTGCTGCCTCCTAGCTGTACGTAGAGCGGGGCGGGCCAGGTAGTGGTCAGCGCCCACGATGCGCGCGTGGGAGTCGGGTCCCACCAACCGTCAAACGAGAGCAGGCTGACATCGCCAGAGTACGTTTGGGGGCCGGTCTCCGCGTTCGCGTCGATCACGGTTGCCGTGATGGTCAGCACGGCGCTTGCCCCGGCGGGGATACTGGGGATGGACCACCGGGCGGTGCCCATGTTGAAGGTGCCCCGCGTTGGCGCCGGGACAGGCGTGTGGATGTCGAGCACGGAGCCATCCAGATTGATGAGATCAACAAGGGAGATCTCGACATCCGTTGCCTCCGAAGTGCCCTCATTCCTGAGCGTAATGGTATAAGTCACCTCGGAATAGAATTCCGCCGTCTGTGAGGCAGGTGAGATTGAAAGCCGAAGATCGACCAAGCTGGGCATCAGCGTCAGCGAGAGCGGCAGCGAGTTGTTGCCGGGTGTGCCGTCACGGGGCGAGTCCACCCCGGCCTGCGCAGTCGTCATTAAAGTCAGCACATCCGAGCGCTGCTCGACAACGGCTGTGACGGTCAGCGTGCGGCTCTCACCCGCCGCCAGATCGCCCACCGTCCACGTGCCATCGCCTCCCAGACTGTCTGGGTCGGAGACGCTGATAACCGTCAGATGGCTCTCCAGCGTGTCAGGTAGGGTGTGAGTGACCACCACCCCAACGGCGTCACTCGGACCGCGGTTTGTGACGGTCAGTTCAAAGACAGCGGTGTCGCTGACAACGGCGGTAGCGTCGGTTTCCAGCGCACTGCCGTTGACCGAAATGCCGCCATCGAGTTCGAGGTCAGCGTTCGCGTTGACCAGCAGGTCAGCGCTGGCGGCGTTGTTAGACAGGTCATGATCGACCTGATCGGCGGTCACATCCTCAGCCAGAATCTCGTTGACAATCGTCGTGACCTCTGTTGAGCCGGTGTTAATCGTCGCGACGATCATGATCGCCCGGCTATCACCGGCCACCAGGTTGCCCACCGCCCACTGCCCGGTGACGGGATCGTAGGCCCCGCCGCTGTTGTCCGACACGTAGACTAGCTCGGCGGGTAGCTGGTCGATAACCTGTATCCCGCTGGCGTCGTTCGGCCCGTTGTTCGTAACGCGGACAGTAAACGTGACCTGTTCGCCCTCGCCAGCCGCAAGAGGCGAGACCGACTTGGACACAGCCAGATCGGCGCTCTGCACACCGGCGGTCACTGTCGCCTGCGTATCTCCACTGATATTCTGCTGGCCGAGGCCCGTGATCTCGAAAGTGGCTGTCAGCAGGCCGGATGTAGCCGTCACCTCGGCCTCAATGGTGAGTATGGCTGTCTGCCCCGGCGCCAGGCTTGAGACCGTCCAGGGAGTATAGTCAGCCGTGAGCGGCGTCATGCCGTCCGGGAGCAGGCTGGTCACTTCGATATCGGTCGCAGTTGCCGAGCCGGAGTTGGTCAGCGTAACGGTATAGACGATCGTCTGGCCGGTATAGGGCGTGTTGTCGTCAATCGATGCGTCGAGCGAAACCTCTACACCGCCAATGAGGATGGACTCGGGGTTGCTGATGTTATTAGCCGGATCAAACTCGGTCTGGGGGCCTGTGTGGCTTACAGAAGCCATGTTTGTGAGCGTGCCGCTCGCGCTGGCTTCCACGATGGCTGTGAACTGGACCGTCGCCTCTTCGTCCTGGGCCAGTGAAGCGATGTTACATATGACTGACGTGCCGTCGCTGCTGCTGCAATCGCTGCCGGGCAGGCTGGAGCCAAAGGTCAGCCCGGTGGGCAGGCTGTCAGAGATCTCCACCCCTGTGGCCACGTTAGGGCCGTTGTTCTTCACCACCATCGTGTAGGTGACGGTCTCGCCACCGACCGGCGTATGGGGGCTGGCCGATTTGCTCACGAAGACCAGGTCAACAATGCTGCCGACACGGATGGGGTCCGCCATTGAGCCGACGTTGTTCGTCTCATTGTCCTCCGCGACCGCCTCTTGAGCATCGACCCAGGCATAGATATAGTAATCGCCCCCTTCTGAGAAGGAAACAACAAAGGTGGTAGAGGTGGTCTTGCCAGCATCGAGGCCGCTGATCAAAACCGTGCCGACGGGTGTCAGCCCGCTCCAGGGCGGCGCTCCCAGAGGGGTAGGCGAGGCATACAGTTCAAGGGCAAACGTGTCATCAATGTCGAAGGAGCCGTTATTCTTGACCACAACGTCAAAGTGCAGGTCGGTATCGATCCCCAGCGGCGGGGACTCGACCAGAGTGAGGCTGGTCACGGTCAGGTCTGCGGGCGTGGGCGGGCTGATGGGCGGCACCTCCGGTAGATCGGGGGGCAGGATGGCCTGACGCTGCAAGCCTGTGCTGCCAAAAGCCTCGTTGGTCATGATCGCCGTGCCCCGCAGCGTGATCGCTTCAGCAATTGGCCGAAGGAGCGGCGTGATGAGGGGCAGCCGGTAGTAGACCTGCACCACGACTTTCTGCTGGGGAAGCCCGGCAAACCCCGGCGACAACCCGATGTTTGTCCCCTGAAATTCCGGATTGCCGGGGTCGAAGTAGTCTGCGTACTGATATTCGGTCGTCCCACGCATGAAGGTGCCGGTTGTGGGATACCGATCCTCGGCCACACCGCTGACCCGGATCAGATAGTAGCTCGGTGCGTCGATTGGCGCATCCGGGTCAAGGGGGAGGCCCGTCATCGCCCGGATGACGGTTTCCTCAACCGAGCAGGTTCGGGGGTTGCGGTACGGCTCGTAGAATGTGTAGTCATCCGGTGTGGGCGCCTCGGAGTCGGTGCCAAAGCGGGGCCAGCAGGGTGGGATGTAATCGAGCGGGTCGCCGGTGGTTGGATTCCAGCCTGCCCGCGGGTCGGTGACATACTTCTCGAACCACTGGCCTGTTACGGCATAGCGGGCACCCAGGCGAGCCGCATGTTGGAGCGTCACAAACGCAAAGAGAATACGCCCGATCTCGATGACCATGACAAGCAGGAGGAGAAAGACAAGCGCCGTCAGCGAGAACTCGACCAGCGCTTGCCCTCTCTGCCTGTGAGAGGGCCGGAATAGGTCACGGCGTGCCATACGCTATCCTCACTTCATCGCCCCTTGCCCCGCCCTCCGGGCGAGAACCGGGCTGTGTCTGCCGGGTGAGGGCTGCCGTCCGTGAGCTACGCTCGCTGACCGACGCGCAACGGAGATCGAGCAGCTAAAGCCTGGATGGTCTATTGTGCATCTGTCCGCAAACCCCTAGGCGCTCACCTCACCTGGTACCCTGTCGCCAGTTCGGGCAGCCCGGCCTCTCTCAGCCAAAGCTGCCTACACCTTCCTGGCTGCCCCCAGAGGGGGTCTGGATAAACCAATAGACACCAGTGGGCAGCCTATGGGGATCGCCCAGTGGCGTATTGGCTGGCGCCGCTCCTGCCGGCGGGCGCCGGGTAGCGGCAGAACGGTTGTTTCTGGCACTATCATTATTGAGTAGTTCGATGGAGAAAACAATAGGAAGTTAGTAGGACAATTACGTAGATGCAGACAGAGCGGAAAACACCCCCCGACGAAGCGCGACGTTCCGGGCGCGCCGGTGCCGGGAATCTGGGGGAATAGGTGGCAGGCTGGGGGTGACGGGCGGGCTACTCGATGTAAATCTCGACCCGCTCGCTGTTCTCATTATCCTCTATGTCAATGATCTTCCCGCGCTGGCCGTGCCGGATTGCTTCCATCACGGCATTGAAATCCAGGCCCTCCAGGTCGGGGGCAAAGCGGACTCCCATTCGTAGCCCCACATCGATCAGGCTCATGGGAATATTGATGTTGGCTTTGACCCGGCCTGTCTCGATACTGGTCACGCGCACACGCAGGTAGCGGGGTTCGGCTGCGCCAGAAGCATGAGCGGGCGGTTGGCCAGAGGCCGCTCGCAGAGCCTTCAACAGCTCCGCGCCCTCCTCCGCGGAGATCTTGCCCTCCGCAACCATGTTCAGGATTTTGGTTCTTTCTTCTGCAGTGGACATCGCACTGCCTCCTCCCCCTTAGGGATCGGGCTGAGATAAACCCGGCGGCGATTCCTGCAGCACCTTCCGCATCTGGATCAGGCTGCGGACTTTGCGAAACCCCGATTCCCGCAGGAGTTCCTCGACAGGCGGATCGTCAGCAGTCGTCTCGATACGTAGCGAGCGGCCCCTCAGATAATGCAGGTTCAAAGCCTGCCGCAGCAATATCTGGCGGACGGCTGGCTCCTCCAGCGCCGGGTCAAGGAACAGCGATAGGCGGGCCTGGGACGTGTTCTGTGCTTCGATCCACAGTGCCCCTGTCAACCCCTGCGCCTGGGTTGACAGAATCCAGTGCTCCCTGCCACCGAGGCTGAACACAGGACCCCAAGGGCCAGCATCCCATATGTCGGAGCGCGCGATGGGACGTGTCCAGGCCATAGCCCCCAGCCGGGCGCGGCTGTAGATCAGATCGGCTTCGGCCCGCACCTCCGCCCAGCGGCGCGGATGGGCGATCTGGCTTGAGGCACTGTCCAGGATAAGAGGGGGTGTGAAGCGCGAGGTTTCCCATTGCTCGAGGGTCTCGTAGCGCACAAAGCCCATGTTATCATACAGCGAGAGGGCAGCTTCGTTGCTGGTCTCTACCTGGAGCGCGACCCAACGACCGCCCTCCCGGTGGGCGAGGTCCATCGCGGCCCGCATCAGCGTGTGGGCCAAACCGCGCCGCCGGTAGTCGGGGTGGACAGCTACATTGGCGATGAGCCAGCCTTTTCCCAGGACGGGGTGGATGCCCCCACGGTAGAGGCTGACATTACCCATAACGCGCCCGTTGTGCCGCCACACGTATCCCCGGCCGACGCCCAGCCCTGCCCGGTCGAGGAAGGACAACAGCCACAGGAGTGGGCCAAGCCGGGCAATAGCCTTCATTTCCCTCACGGCGGCTGTGCCGTTCGCATCTAGCTGGGTCCCGAAGCACAGTTCGATGAGTTCGGCAATCTGGTACAGATCGCGGGCGAGGCGGGTCGGCTGGAGGCCCGTCTCCTGGCGTGCGGAATGGCTCTGGCCGAGGGCAGCGGCGGCCATAGCCGTCAGCTTCTTCCTTCCAGGGCGGCCAACAGCTGCTCCGCCTCCTGGACATTGATCCTGCCCTCTTCAAGCATTCGCAGGACCATGAGCCGCTCCTCCTCGGTGATGGGCTGCCCGGCTGACGTGCGCTGTCCCGCCTGAGACGCGGCTCCTGCGCTGTGGGTGCGTCCAGCCTCACGTTGTGCACGCCGCATTTCACGCTCGACGCGGCGCTGGGCAGCTTCTACCTGACGGCGGGCGCTGTGCAGGCGCTTTTCCACGTGGCTGCGGACGCGCTCCGGGATGGAGGACATACGGGTCTCCAGCATGGCAAACTGGGTTTCAAGTTCCGCTGAGATGCCCGCCAGATGCTCGCTTAAATCCGCCCCAAGCGAAAAGGTGTAGGTAAAGGCGGTCTCCTCGTCATGCTCGCTCTGCTGCCTGATAGCAATGCTGTGAGCGCCGGTCACATACACGGTGGCAGCGGCGCTGCCAAACTGCACAACCCTGCCCTCCTCTCCCGGCAGGCTCTCAACTCCTTTGTCCAGCGCGATCCGACTCTCGGCTGGTAGGATAAAGCGCACGCTGGCGTCCGCCGGGATCCAGAACACCGCCTCCCCCTGTACATTGAAGCGTGAAGTTGTCCCGGCTTCAAACCCTGTCCTGAGGGTGAGACTGCCGTAGGCCCGTCCGATCTCGACCGGGGCAGAGATATCGCGGCCCAAGATATCGCCGCCCACCGTCCCGACCTGTACAGACCCGGCAATGCCGCGCAGCATGAGACACCCATGCACCTGGCCGATGGCAGCTGTACCCGCCAAGTTCCGGATGTGCAATTCGCCCCTGACCTGCTCCAGCTTCAGGGATCGGATGTGCCGGGCATAACACGAGCCGCCGACCGTCCCCAGTGTGATCTCGCCCGCGATGCCTCTGAGGCGGAGGTCGCCTAGCACGTGCCCGGCTTCGACGTGTCCCCCCTCAGGCATACGGACCGCACAGCTATCCGGGCTTTCAACACGTGCCCCTCCTGCAAAGGGGCTAACCGTAAAGGGAGCGGTGTCCGTTTCAACCATCGTGTCGGGCCTCTCGGAGCCGCGGACATCCAAGTCCCCGTGGCAGACGATAACCAGTCGAGGGGTCGATCCGAGATTCATTTGCTGGGTCGGCATGGCAGGCTCCTCGTCATTCTCCCCTCAACAGCGCCACCGCCTCTTCAGAGGACAGCTCGCCGCTGTACAACTGGTCGAGGATGGCCTTGCGATCCTCCTCCGAGAGTGCATCGCCAGCTTGGTTGGCATAGTCACTGAGGACCTCGAAGCCCAGGGCGCGGATAGTCTCCTTCAGGCGGGCGCGAACCGTCGGATAGGAAATGCCCAGTTCTTTCTCAACTCGTTTGATGGTGCCCTCGCAGCGCAGAAACGTCTCGACGAAGTGCAGTTGTTCGGCGCTCAGCCGCGCGAAGCGCCCCAACCCAAAGTGCCCCTCGATGCTTGTATCGCACCGGCGGCAGTGCAGGCGCGTTACCTCGAGGCCCTCCCCACACACAGGGCACCTACCTGGCAGCGGATACATTCTGGATTCCTTCTTAACCGAAGTGCGGCGCGATTTTTCGTCACCAAGAATTATAAGCCGCCGCTTACCCCTGTCAATGTTCATATTAAACTAATTAACATGGCGATGAACTTATTGAAGCGCAGGCGGATTCTTGTTCATCACCCTGTTCCCGTCGAGATGCCGCCTCGCCCGGGCCTCACCAGGGCCTGGTGAGGCTCTTGGTTGTTGTTGACAAGTGTATCCAGTTGCGACACAATGGGAAGCATCAACCACAGCGCCAGATACCTGTTCGGCCTGCTGTACTGGCGCACAACCACCTGTCTTCTTTGGACGCGGAGCGGACCCGATGATCAAAGATGCATTACGCGATGCGGAAGCTCGCATGAGGGGCGCTGTCAGCGCTCTGGAAGATGATCTGGCAGCCATCCGGACCGGCCGTGCCTCGCCAGCCCTGGTCGAGAAGCTCCCAGTGGAGTACTATGGCACTCCTACCCCTCTTCAGCAGCTTGCTACCATCGCTGCCCCGGAGCCGCAACTGATCACCATCCGCCCCTTTGACCCGAAGTCGATCAACACCATTGAGCGGGCTATCCAAAGCTCTGATCTGGGGCTGACGCCCAGCAACGATGGCAAGCTCATCCGGCTGACCATCCCACCGCTGACCGAGGAGCGGCGGCAGGACCTGGTCAAGATCGTTCATAGACGCCTTGAGGAAGCCAAGGTAGCGCTGCGAAACATCAGGCGTGACACGCTCGAAGACCTGCGCGAAATGGAAAAAGAAAAGCTCATCTCCGAAGATGAATTCTTCCGGGGGAAAGAAGACCTCCAGAAGCTGACTGATCGCTACACCGAAGATGTTGAGAAGATCGGAACCCGGAAAGAGCAGGAGATTATGGAAGTCTAATGGTGCAATGGTATGGATCTGGTGCACACGGCATCCGAAAATGAAAAAGAAGAACAGGACGCCTTGATCCCTGAGCGTATCCCGACACACGTGGCCATCATTATGGATGGAAATGGGCGCTGGGCCAAGCAGCGCGGTCTCCCCCGCCTAGCAGGCCACCGGGCGGGCACGGAGAACCTGCGCCGTGTGATCCGGGGCTGCGTGGAGTTCGGTGTCAAAATCCTGACCATCTATGCCTTTTCTACCGAAAACTGGGGACGCCCGGAGGCAGAGGTCAGGGGACTGATGACGATCCTGCGGGATGTCATTGACCGTGAACTGGGCGAGCTTCACCAAGAAGGGGTGCAGCTTCGCCATATCGGTGAGCTGTCCGGCATCGACCCCGACCTCCAGGAGAAGGTGCGCCATGCTGTAGAGCTTACCAAGAATAACAACCGCCTGATCCTTAACGTGGCCTTCAATTACGGTGGCCGGGCCGAGATCGTGCACGCCATCCGCGAGATCGTCGCGCATGGCCACAAGGCTGAGGAGATCACGGAAGAACTGGTAAGCTGCTACCTGTACACCGGCGAACTCCCCGATCCGGACCTGATTGTGCGGACGAGTGGGGAGCTGCGCCTGAGCAACTTCTTGATCTGGCAGGGCGCATACGCTGAATATTATTTTGCCGACGTATACTGGCCGGATTTTGACAAAGAAGAGCTTCGCAAAGCCTTGCTCCATTACGCGCAACGCGACAGGCGGTTTGGCCTGGTTAAGTAGCCATGCTGCGCGAGCGCATTCTGAGCGGAATTGTGCTGGGTATCCCCGTTGTGGGGATGCTCGTGGCCGGCGGCTGGTGGATGGCCCTCCTTGTCCTGATTGTGGGCAGCCTCGCGTTGCTCGAATACGTAAATCTTGTAGCCCGGCGGGGGCACCGTGCCTTCGGCGGGCTGCTGCTACTGTCAATGGGCTTGTTCGTCGCTGACCGGGTCTTCCCGGAGCGGCAGCTTCTGGCGCCCGGCGTTGCCGCCCTCATTCTGCTGGCGCTGGCTTGGTCCATTGTGCGCTTCCGGCAGGGCACTGCTAACGCTGTGACCGGATTCGCGACGACTCTGGCGGGGAGCCTCTATATTGGGTGGACGGCTGCTCATTTCGTCAGCCTGCGGGCGCTTGAGGATGGCCTGTTCTGGACGCTGACGGTGGTCCTGGCTGTCTGGGTGGCAGACACCGGCGCCTATGCCGTGGGGCGAGCGGTGGGGCACACACCGCTGATCCGGGACATCAGCCCTGGCAAGACGTGGGAGGGATACCTGGGGGGCATTATCATCGGGACGGGGGTGTCAGCGGCGCTCCCGCTTGCGTGGCAGGCTCTGGGAGCCAGCCCGGTTGTTTCACCCCTTCACGGCCTGATCATCGGAGCACTGATCTCGGTGATCACGCCGCTGGGCGACTTAGGCGTCAGCATGATCAAACGCTACGCCGGGACCAAGCATTCCAGCAACCTGATACCCGGCCATGGCGGCTTTCTCGACCGCATCGATACGCTTCTTGTTGCCTGCCTGCTGGGCTACTATTACCTGACGCTGGTCGTGCTCTGAAATCACGGTCAGGTTGGTAGATGCAAGGCCATCAGGGGTGATATTGGTGAATTTACCAGAGAGGGAGCGGTTATGACAGGAAAGATTGTCACGATTGAACGCCACATCCTGGAGCAGCAGAAGCAATTCCCGCACGCCACGGGCACTTTTACCAGCCTGATGTATGACATCGCCCTGGCGGCCAAGATCATTGCCCGCGAGACCACGCGGGCCGGTCTGGCCGAAATCCTGGGGCGGGCCGGGACAACCAACGTGCAGGGTGAGGAGCAGCAGAAGCTCGATGTTTACGCGCACCGCACCATCGTCCGCATGGTTGACCACACCGGGCGGGTGTGCGTGATGGCTTCAGAAGCGGAACCTGGCCCCATCCCGATCCCAGAGCCGTACCCGTGCGGGCCGTACGTGCTCCTGTTCGACCCGCTCGATGGCTCTTCTAACATCGACTACAACGTGAGCATTGGTACGATCTTCTCAATACATCGGCGCGTGACCCCGGGCAACGGGCCGGGTTCCCTTGAAGACCTGCTTCAGCCGGGGTTCCGGCAGGTCGCGGCTGGCTACGTCGTGTACGGGTCGAGCACCATGCTGGTTTACTCCGCCGGCCAGGGCGTGCACGGGTTCACGCTCGACCCCAGCGTGGGCGAATTCCTCCTCTCCCACCCCGATATCCGCTTACCCGACAAACCGAAGTATTACAGCATCAATGAGGGATACAAGAAGTATTGGCCTGAAGGGATACGCCAGTTCGTGCGCTGGATCGCGGGCCGGGATGAAGATGATCCCCATAATGGCCTGCCACTGCGCTATATCGGGTCGATGGTCTCCGACTTCCACCGCACGCTGATGGCTGGCGGTATCTTTCTGTACCCGACAGACACGCGCGATCCGGCCAAACCGTACGGTAAGCTGCGCGTGACCTACGAGTGCGCGCCGATGGCCTTCCTGATGGAGCAGGCGGGGGGGTATGCGTCCAACGGCGTCGTGCCGATCCTGAGCATCAAGCCCACACATCTACACCAGCGTTCGGCTTTCTTTGCAGGCAATGTTGAGCTGGTCAAGCGGGTGGAAGAGTATCTGCGCCGCTACAATCCTGATTGGGTGGAAGAATACAGACAGCACGTCTTGACGGTGGATCGGGAAAGCGTTTAGGCGAGCCAGAGGAGCCAAACAGAAAGCGGCATCGCGCTGATGCCGCTTTTGTCTTGCCGGTAAAGTCCGCTAATGGGCTGGTTCGACAATCGTGGTGTGGATATCGAACTCCGGCGGAAACTCCAGGTGTTTCTTGACGGCGCACTGGGAAGCCGCTCGAATGACCGCCTCCTTGTATTTGTCCGGGAAGTCAGCGGGGACTTGAATATCAAGCTCGATGCGCTCGACCATGCGCGTGAAGGGGTTGGTCAGCATACGCTGCACAATGCGGATGTTGTCTGTGGGCAGTCCACGCTGCTGGCAGAAGCTCAGCACGTAGATCCCCGCGCACGTCCCAATTGAAGCCAGGAACAGGCCGAACGGGGCCGGCGCAGAACCGTCCTGATTGGTTGTGACGATCAGGTTACCCATCACCGCATCAACCCGCTGGCCACCCGGAAAGACGATCTCCATTTCCATCGAATGTTTCTATCCTCACTTTTCAGGCATAGTTATCGCTCACAGGTTGTTAGATGCGGGACAGGCGCGAAGGTTTCAGGGAGCACGCCCTTCTTGCGAAAGCTGGGGGTCGGATTCGCCTGGGGAGTGAGTAAAGATGTGTGTGGCTTGCTGAGTCAGAGGACAGCCTCAACTGACCGGTGCGCTTTCTGCTCTACCTATCTACGATCCGCAAGCTGGCTCACCTGCCGGATAGCGGTGAGCCAGCGATCTGGCTGATTTCATGTGCAATCTGGCGTGCAAGCGGGATCAGATCATCGGTGTTGATGCGCTTCTCCGCCACCAGATGCTGGGGATAAGCCAAGCTGATCGCCAGCCTGACCCGCCCTTTGGCCTCGTAGACAGGCACTCCAACCGCCCCGACTTCCGCATAGTGCTCACCGACGTTGAGGGCAAACCCCAGCCGCCGGACCTCACGCAGCGCATCCCATAATGACACAGGGTCCGTGATGGTGTGCGGCGTCAGGCGGGGGAGTCCTGTCGTGCGGATGTAATTCCGGATGAACTCATCATCCTGGTGGGCAAGCAGCACCTTCCCCAGGGCGGTGGTATGCAGGGCAGTCGATCCACCTGCTTCCGTCACAATCTTGATCGGCCCGCGACCATCAAGCGCCGCCAGGTACACCATCTCATTGTTCGCCAGAGTGCCCAGATAGAAGTTGTGCTCAAACGCATCGCTGTAACGTTCAAAGACGCGCCGCGCGGCCTCCGGCAGTGGATTGATATGCGTGTACAGGCTGGCCAGCCTCATCACGCGAGGGCCAAGCGTATAGCGATGCGTATCGGGGTCCTGGACGAGATATCCGGCGCTCTGGTATGTGGCTACAATGCGGTAGATCGTAGCAGGGTTAATGCCCAGCTCGCGGCCCAATTCGCGGATGCCCCATTCGGGCTGCTCAGCGGTGAAGGCCTCCAGCACCAGAAGGGCCTTAGCCAGTGTCTGGCTGGGCTGTTCATCAATCGACTCCTTGGTCAGCATCTCCACACGTTTCCTCGCTGTTGTTTCTATAAGTGGTACATTGTTTCGTTTAGTGTACCACACTTTAGTGTCAGGAAACCCAGAACGCGGCCTTAACCTGCCCCCGATTATGTACCAGTCTGAATGAGAGGATGACGAGCTTAGGCAGTATAAACAGTAGGCAATAGATAGCCCAAAGCGCTATGCGGCCTTTCGCGATTGTACTCCTGTCGCTATGCCTCCAAAAGATGTTGTGCTTCCTGACCACCGATAAGTGTGTGGCGGTTGAGACATTCCGGGCGCAGCTTGTCAATGCCCTTCAGGTTGCCCACGTAGAACGTCTCCTGGCTCAGCCGTTCGCCCGGACGGGAACTCTCCACCAGCAGCCGGTCATGCAGCCAGTTACAGCCGCACGTTGGGTTCGCCAGGCTGAGCACCAATAGCTTCTCCACCACCTCCGGCGCTGTCGTCTGCGGGTGCGTCTTGTGCACGGAAGGCAGGTCTTTCAGCCCCTCGATCCCCTACGTCTGAAAGCGCCGCTTGTACTCGTAGAGCTGCGTCCGTGACACGCCGCGCTGGCGGCAGGCTTCGGCCACGTGGCCCAAGCTTTGTGCCAGCTCCAGCACGCTCAGACGTTGATAGGCCAGCTTCGTATCCGCGTTCATGACCTCCCCTCCTTCTGTCAATTCTACGCTACCTCACTGTGCGGAGAGAAGGTTAAGACTACACGCCCATGTACGGGAAGTGTCAAAGATCATGGGCCGACCCAATCAATCCGGTGAACCGGCTAGGACGGGTCGCGACGACGGGAAAGCGGGTGCATGTTCCAGGGGTAGACAAAGAGCTTCACGACAGCCCGTAGGGCCTGCACGCAGCGCGAGAAACAGCGGAACTGGCGAGCTGGACGAGCCAGATAATGGCGCAGTTCGGCATTATCCCCTTCAACGGAGTAGGTCTGGCTCTTATCACTCATCGCCCGGTGAAGGTCGGGGTAGACCCACAACCCCTCATCGACCGGGACTTGGTCGCTGTCGTACCGGCGCCCAGGGGGACCGGCCCCCAAAATCGTGCTTGACAGCTTGCCACGCACGGCGCTATACTCTTGGCATCATGAGCACCCAGATCGCTCGCAAGCATAACCATCACCATACTGGCACCCTGGGACGGTCAGCCCGGTGGTGATGGCGCGCGTGTGCAGGACGCTGATGTAGCAGGCAGCCAAGAACGTCGCAGGCCCCCCGGACTACCGGGGGGCCTTTTGGTTAGGGCGGACGTGAAAGATGAAGCATTGCGCTGGAGGCGGACATCTTCTCTGCCCTGCTAACGGGTTTCCAACGGCTCGTCTAACGCACTCTGACCGGGAGAATCGGCCAAATGGATAGTTCTTTATCCCAGATCCGTCTGGCGCTGCCCAGCAAGGGCCGCCTGGAGGGCGAGACGCTCGACTTCCTCGCGGGCTGCGGCCTGCGCGTGGATAAAACTAACCCCCGTCAGTACAGCGCCTCGATCCCTGCCCTCCCGCGGGTGCTGGTCCTCTTCCAGCGCCCCGCCGATATCCCCCGCAGCGTAGCCTCAGGCGACATGGACCTGGGCATCACCGGCTACGACACGGTCGTCGAAGCACTGGGCGATGACCCGGACGGCGTGGTTGTTGTTCACGAGGCACTGGGCTACGGTGCGTGCAGTCTGGTTGTGGCTGTCCCTGATGCGTGGGAGGACGTGGATAGCCTGCCCGCGCTTGCTGCCCGTGCCCGTCGAATGGGCGGCCTGCGCATCGCGACCAAGCACACCCGCTCGGTTGAGCGCTTCCTGGCTGCCAAGGGCATCGAGGGAGTGCGCGTCGTCAGCGCCGAGGGCGCGCTTGAGGCCGCTCCAGCCATTGGCTACGCGGACTTCATCGCTGACATCACCTCGACCGGCACGACTCTGCATGACAACCATCTGCGGGCGCTGCCCGACGGAACCATCGTCGAATCCCAGGCTGTGCTGATCGGCAACCGCGCCGCGCTCGAGTCGAACGACCGCCTGCTGGCCGTCACACGCCAGATGCTTGAATACATCGAGGCCCACCTGCGGGCGCGCGGCCAGTACCTCGTGTTTGCGAACATGCGAGGCGAATCCCAGGAAGAGGTTGCCCGCCGTGTCTTTGAGCAGACCGACATCGGCGGCCTGCAGGGGCCGACCATCTCGCCAGTTGTCACCCGCACACAGGAGGGCGGCTGGTGGGCTATGAACATCGTTGTTTCGGCTGCCAAGCTGTACTCGGCCATCCAGCAGATCCGGGCCATTGGCGGCAGCGGCGTGGTCGTCACCCCCGCCACGTACATTTTCGAGGAGCGCCCTGCCCGCTACCAGCGCCTTCTGGCTGAACTGGGCAGGCCTGAGCAGGTGGGCTAGATCGAAACAGGCAGGCAGACATGAGCAATCTTTTCCCTATCTACACTCTCTCTGAGGCCTACACCCGACTCCTGCGCCGCACTCCGCCCGACGAGTTTGACGTGACTCCCGGCGTGCTGGACGGCATCGAGCGCATCTTTGGCGAGCGTCTCACGCCCGATCAGGCCGTCCGCCGCATCGTGGCCGATGTACGCGCCCGTGGCGATGCCGCCCTCCGGGAGTGGACGGAGCGCATCGACGGGGTGGCGCTCGATTCGCTGGCCGCCGCGCCGGATGAGTTTGACGCCGCCATGGCCGCCACGCCCCCGGAGGTACTCGACGCCCTCCGTTTTGCCGCCGCCCGGATCGAGGCCTTTCACCGCAGGCAGCCCGTCACCTCTTGGGTTGACCCGGCGCCGGAGGGCTGGCTCGGCCAGATCGTCCGTCCTATCGATCGCGTCGGCGTCTACGTGCCCGGTGGCACCGCTCCCCTCCCCTCGTCACTGCTCATGAGCGCCATCCCGGCCCAGGTGGCAGGCGTGGGCGAGGTGTGCGCCTGCACGCCCCCGGACAGGGATGGTCGCCTCCCGCCAGTCATTCTCGCCGCTGCCCGTGTGATCGGCATCGAGAAGGTCTACCGTCTGGGTGGCGCTCAGGCGATTGCAGCCTTGGCTTACGGCACCCAGACTGTCCCTCGTGTTGATAAGATCGTTGGCCCCGGCAACCTCTTTGTGATGCTCGCCAAGCGCCAAGTGTACGGCGCGGTGGGCATTGACGGGCTACTTGGCCCCACGGAAACAATGGTCATCGCCGACGACTCCGCCGATCCCGCCGCCGTCGCCGCCGACCTGCTGGCCCAAGCCGAGCACGACGTGTTGGCCCAGGCGATCCTGGTGACACCCAGCCGCCCGCTCGCCGAGGCCGTCGCTGCCGAGATCGGCAGGCAGGCCGAGGAGCTGTCCCGCGCCGATATCATCGCCCAGTCGCTGCCTCACGCGGGCGGCGCGGTTCTGGTCGGCAACATGGATGAGGCATTGGAGGTGGCCAACGCCTACGCCGCTGAGCACCTCCAGCTTTCGGTCCGCGACCCCTTTGCCTGGCTCGGCAGGGTACGCCATGCTGGGGCTGTCTTCCTCGGCGAGTCGTCCTTCGAGGTGCTGGGGGACTACGTCGCCGGGCCGAGTCACTCCCTGCCGACAAGTGGCACTGCCCGCTTTGCCTCCGGCATCAATGTGTTCGACTTTGTCAAGATCACGAGCGTGATCGGCCTGGAGCCACGCGCCGCTGCCAACCTGAGTCGCGTGGCGGCTGTTCTCGCCAGAGCCGAGTCCCTGACTGCCCACGCTGCCGCTGCCCAGAGGAGGGCCGATTCAGATGGCCGCTGAAGTAAACCTGTCAAGCCCTACTCCCTGGCTGGTTGACATGCTCATCCGTCCAGATGTCATCGCCATGGAGGCCTACACACCCATCGTTCCCTTTGAGGTGCTCAGCCAGCAGCTTGGGCGCTCACCAGCCGAGATCATCAAGCTGGATGCCAACGAAAACCCTTATGGCCCCTCACCGAAAGCGATGGCTGCGCTGGCTGGGCTGGATTCGACCGTTCCTATTTATCCCGACCCCGAGTCCCGCGCCCTGCGTGCCGCGATTGCCGGTTACGCGGGCGTCGATGCCGCCCATATTCTGACTGGAGCCGGGGCCGACGAATTGATTGACCTGATCATGCGCCTCTTTATCCGCCCCGGTGATGCCATCATCAACTGCCCGCCGACCTTTGGCATGTACCCCTTCGACGCCGCCCTGAACGGCGCACGGGTGGTCAGTGTGCCCCGCCGCTCGGATTTCTCGCTCGACGTAGCGGCCATCGAGCGCAAGGCCCGCGCCAGCCGTGCTAAGCTGCTCTTTCTGTGCTCACCCAACAACCCCGATGGCAGCCTGATCGATGCCGCCGACCTAGATCGCCTGCTGCGCCTGCCGCTCGTCGTCGTCCTGGATGAGGCCTATATTGAATTCGCAGGGGTGCCGAGCGCCGCAGCCCAGGTCCCGTCCACGCCCAACCTGATCGTGCTGCGCACCTTCAGCAAGTGGGCAGGGCTGGCCGGACTGCGCGTTGGCTACGGCATCTTCCCCCTGTCGCTGATGGCTCACCTGTGGAAGATCAAGCAGCCCTACAACATCAACGTTGCTGCAGACGCCGCCGCTCGCGCCTCGCTTGAGGACCTGGACACACTAATGGCCAATGTGCAGCGAATTATCGATGAGCGCGCCCGCTTGGCTGAGGCGCTGGCCGCCGTGCCCTACCTGAAGCCTTATCCCAGCCGGGCTAACTTTATCCTGTGTCGTGTGGTCGGGCTGGACGCCATGATGCTCAAGCGCCGTCTGGCTGAGGAGGCAGGCATCCTGATCCGGTATTTTGATAAGCCGGGCCTTCGCGACCATGTCCGTATCACCGTTGGCCGGCCTGAGCATACCGACCGCCTGCTTGACGCCCTGAACCGTCTGGCCCATGTGTCCCACTAGAACGGCGTCGGCGGGGTCGTCTCAAGGGGAGAGCCGGTACTGGTAGCCGGTGGTGGCCGTCACCGGCGGCTTTGACATCAGGGAATAGGAGCAACGCGATGAGCACACGTCGTGCGACCGTTGTCCGCGCTACAGGCGAAACGCAAATCGAACTAACCCTTGATCTCGATGGCACGGGCCAGGCTGAGATCGACACCGGGGTTGGCTTCTTGGACCACATGCTGCACCATGTTGCCGTCCACGGCCTCTTTGACCTGAAGATCAGAGCCTCCGGAGACCTGCACATCGATCCGCATCACACCGTCGAGGATGCAGCCATCGCCTTCGGCCAGGCGCTCGATCAAGCCCTCGGTGATCGTCGGGGCATCGTCCGGATGGGACATGCTTACGTCCCCATGGATGAGGCACTGGCCCGCCTGATCGTGGACTTGAGCGGTCGGCCCTATGCCGTCATCCAGACCGACTTTGACACGCCTGCCATCGGTGCGCTGCCGACTTCGCTCGTCGCGCACGTCCTTGAGTCCATCGCCTTCAACGGCAGGCTTAACCTGCACGCTCAGGTGCTCTATGGGCGCGACGACCATCACAAGGCTGAGGCGCTCTTTAAGGCCCTGGGTCGGGCGCTTGGCGCCGCTACCCGCTTCGATGAGCGGCGCACGGGCGTGCCCAGCACCAAGGGGACGCTCACGGCGTGAGCACGGACGGGATCGCGGGGGGGTGGCTCCCCACTTGCCGGCGGTTATACTCGTGGGGGCATCTTCGAGTCTGGGGATTGATGTGGAGTACCGATGATCGCGGTTATCGATTATGGCGCGGGGAACCTGCGCAGCGTGGCCAATGCCTTTCGCCATCTCGGCGCGGATGTGCAAATCGTTTCCCGCCCCGTCGAGCTGAGGGGCACCCGGAAGATTGTGCTGCCCGGTGTCGGCGCATTTGGCGCGGGCATGGAGCGCCTGCATGCCGCTGGGTTTGTGGAGCCGATACGGCAGGCGGCTGCTGCGGGGATACCCCTGCTGGGCATTTGTCTGGGCTTGCAGTACCTCTTCGAGTGGAGCGATGAGATGGGGCATCATGAGGGGCTGGGCCTTCTCCCCGGCTATGTCACCCGTTTCCCGTTCGGCCAACCGGAGCTGGAGAGCGACCCGGCTGCTGGGCAAGGCTCCCCAAAGCCCGGGACCAAGGGGCTGAAGGTTCCCCACATGGGATGGAACGCGCTGCACCGACGGTGTGATCACCCGCTGCTCGACGGCATCCCTGACGGAGCCTATGCCTATTTTGTGCACTCCTACTACGCCCATCCCGCCGATCCCACTGATGTGCTCGCCTCGACCGAGTACGGCATTGAGTTTGCCTCGGCGGTGGGGCGCGGCAGCGTCTTTGGCATCCAGCCCCACCCGGAGAAGAGCCAGTCGGTTGGCCTGCGCATCCTCCGTAACTTCATCACCCTGGAGGCGGGGGGATGATCGTCTACCCGGCCATCGACATCCGCGCCGGGCGCGTCGTCCGGTTGCGCCAGGGCGACCCGGCACGCCAGACCGTCTACGCAAATGACCCCGTCGAAGTCGCCTGCCGCTGGCGGGACGAGGGCGCACAGTGGCTACACGTCGTCAACCTGGATGGGACATTTGGTGAGGCCGCTCTCAGCGCAGACGTGCTCGCCCGGCTGGCTGCACTTGGCCTGCCCGTGCAGTTCGGGGGTGGCCTGCGATCGCTGGCCGACGCACAGCGTGCGCTTGAAGCAGGCGCATCGCGTGTTGTGCTTGGGACGCTGGCTGTCGAGCAGCCTGAACGGGCCGGGGAAGCCGTGGCCCGCTTTGGCAGGGAGGCAGTTGCCGTCGCCCTCGACACACGCGACGGCTTGGTTGCCACGCGCGGCTGGCAGGCACGGTCGGCCTGGAGGCCCGCTGACCTCGGCCAGCGTCTGGCTACTCTGGGCGTTCGCCACGTGCTCTACACCGACATTGCTCGCGATGGTGAGCTGCGCGGCGTCAACGTCGAGGCGACGGCAGCGCTGGCCCGCGAGACCGGCCTGGCCGTGATCGCCTCCGGCGGCATTGCCTCGCTGGACGATATCCGTGCCCTCAAGGCAGCCGGCGCCTTGACCTCCGGGCAGGGCTATATAGCCGGGGCGGTGATCGGTCAGGCGCTGTACACCGGAGCAGTCGCCCTGCCTGAGGCTATCCGGCTCGCGTCTGGCTAGCTGCGTGGAAACACCCCAAGAGAGAGAAGAAGCATGACTAAGCCCACATCCATCTACCAGCGTCCGGTTGAGATTCTGCAAGACCTGATCCGCTTTGACACAACCAATCCACCTGGCAATGAGGCCGCCTGCATAGCCTACGTGCGTGCCCGGCTGGCCGAGGCCGGGATCGACTCGACGATCCTCGCCCGCAACGACGCCCGCCCGAACCTCGTCGCCCGGCTCAAGGGGCGCGGTAACGTGCCGCCTCTACTGCTCTACGGCCATGTGGACGTGGTCACCACTGTCGGCCAGCCCTGGACGCACCCGCCTTTCTCCGGCGAGATCGTGGATGGCTTTGTGTGGGGGCGAGGGGCACTCGACATGAAAAGCGGGGTCGCGATGTACCTGGCTGCTTTCCTTCGCGCCCACGCCGAACGCGCCGACCTCCCCGGTGATGTGATCCTGGCCGTTGTCAGCGACGAAGAGGATACGGGAGACTACGGGGTGGGGTATCTCGTCAGCGAGCATGCAGGCCTGTTCGACGGTGTTCGCTATGCTCTGGGCGAGTCGGGCGGGTTTACTCAGTACCTCGACGGGCAGCGCTTCTATCCCATCATGGTCTCCGAGAAGCAGTGCTGCTGGATGAGGGCTACCGTGCGTGGGCCGGGCGGGCACGGTGCGCGGCCTGTGCGCGGGGGTGCCGTCGCCAAGCTGGCCGATCTGATCCTTGCGCTTGACCGGAACCGCCTACCCGCGCACATCACACCTCCTGTTCGCCTGATGGTCGAGGCACTTGCCCGTGCCCTGCCCAACCCGGCGCGGTCTGCCCTCACGCAGGTGCTCGACCCCTCTCAGACCGACCGCGTCCTGGACGCGCTGGGCGAGGTGGGCCGTTTTCTCGACCCGCTTCTGCACAACACTATCAGCCCAACCGTCGTCCGGGCCGGGCACAAGACGAACGTCATTCCTGCTGAGGCCACCGTTGAGCTAGATGCGCGCATCCTGCCCGGCCTGACGCCCGACGACCTCTTTGGTGAGCTGCGACCGCTCATCGGTGATGCGGTTGAGCTGGACATCTTCAGCTATGACCCCGGTCCAACCGAGGTTAACATGGGGCTTTTCGAGACGCTCGCCGCCATCCTACGCAAGGCTGACCCACAGGGCATACCGATCCCGTTTGTGGTGCCGGGCGTCACCGATGCCCGCCTCTTTGCCAAACTCGGCATCCAGACCTACGGCTTCACGCCGATGCAGTTCCCGCCCGGCTTTGACCACGCCCGTCTCATCCACGCCGCCGACGAGCGCATCCCGGTCGATGCCGTTACATTTGGCACCGAGGCCGTCTATCAGGCCCTGCTGTGCTTCCATGACTAGGAGCGGCCCACCATAATCTACCGCTCACTGAGCGTTGGTTACCCAGGAGGCTTTCTTGCTCGCTAAACGCATTATCCCCTGTTTGGACGTGCATGCCGGGCGCGTTGTGAAGGGCGTCAATTTCGTCAACCTGCGCGATGCGGGCGATCCGGTCGAGCACGCCCGCGTTTACGACGCCGAGGGGGCTGACGAACTGATCTTTCTCGACATTACAGCCACCCACGAGGCGCGTGACACAATGCTGGATGTCGTTCGGCGCGTGGCAGATGCAATCTTTATCCCCTTTGGCGTGGGCGGCGGCCTGCGCACCGTCGAGGACATCCGCGATACGCTGCGTGCCGGGGCAGACAAGACCTCGATCAACAGCGCAGCCGTCCGCACCCCCAGCCTGATCACCGAGGGGGCAAAGCGGTTCGGCAGCCAGTGCATCGTCGTCGCCATTGATGCCCGCTGGAACGGCTCGTTCTATGAGGTGTATGTCAGCGGTGGGCGCATTCCCACCGGCTTGGATGCCATCCAGTGGGCGCGAGAAGTGGAGGATCGCGGCGCGGGCGAGATCCTGCTCACGAGTATGGATCGCGACGGCACACAGATCGGCTACGATCTGGAGCTAACCCGCCGCGTCGCCGACGCCGTATCCATCCCGGTCATCGCCTCAGGCGGGGCCGGGAATAAGCAGCACTTTCTCGAAGCGCTGACCGAAGGCGGTGCCGACGCCGCGCTGGCGGCCAGCCTGTTCCACTTCCGTGAGCTGTCCGTCCGGGAGGTGAAGGAGTATCTTGCCGGGCGGGGCGTTGCTGTTCGCCCGGTGCAGGAGGTGCCCCTTGCTTGATCCTGCCGTCCTTAACTGGGACGATCAGGGGCTTGTACCGGCTGTTGTTCAGGATGTCCGCACCGGCCAGGTCCTGATGGTCGCTTACATGAATGCCCGCTCCCTTGACCTGACTCTCTCCACGGGCGAGACTCACTTCTGGTCTCGCAGCAGGCAGGAATTGTGGCACAAGGGCGCCACCAGCGGCAACGTCCAGCGCGTGAAGCAGATTCTGGTGGACTGCGACGCTGACACGCTGCTGATCCAGGTTGAGCCAGCCGGCCCGGCCTGCCACACCGGCCACGTGACCTGTTTCTACCGCACCTGGGCTGAGTTCGCTGGGGCGGCCGAGCCATGAGAGGCCAGACATGCGCCGGGGGTCACCCCAGCGCTGTCAGGCTCCAGAAGCACATAACAGGAGTGAGGGAAGTGGGTATCCTGACCCGCCTTTTTGCCGTCATCGAAGATCGCAAAGCGCATCCGAAGCCCGGTTCCTACACCAACCGCCTGCTCGACGCAGGCGAGGACGAGATCGTCAAGAAAGTCGGCGAGGAGGCTATCGAGGTTATCCTCGCCGCCAAGTCGCAGGGAGACGCCCGTTTGGCTGAAGAGCTGGCCGATCTGGCCTACCACTGCCTGGTCTTACTCGCCTCGCGCGGCATGTCGCCCGGCGACATCGCCGCGGAGCTTGAAAGGAGATTCAAGCCATGACCATTCATCGCGCGCTTCTCAGCGTATGGGACAAGACCGGCCTGGTTGACTTTGCCACCGGCCTGCATGAAGCAGGCGCCGAGCTGGTTGCCAGCGGGGGGACCGCCCACGCCCTTCACGAGGCGGGCCTGCCTGTTACCTCCGTTGAGGACCTCACCGGCCTCGCACCCGTCCTGGGCGGGCGCGTCAAGACCCTTCACCCAGCCATCCATGCTGGCATACTCGCCCGCGACGCGGACGATGACCGCGCTGCGCTGGAGGAGAACGGTTGGCCGCTCATCGATCTCGTGGCGGTGAACCTCTATCCCTTTGTCGAGACGGTCTCTCAGGAAGGTGTGACCGAGGCCGAGGCCGTCGAACAGATCGACATCGGCGGTGTGGCCCTGATCCGCGCCGCCGCCAAGAACTTCGCCCGCGTCACGGTCGTCACCGCCCCCGCCGACTATGACCGCGTGTTGGAGGAAGTCCGGCGGGCCGGAGACACCTCTCTCGATACGCGCCGCGAGCTGGCTCTCAAGGCCTTCGCAACTACTACCGCTTACGATGCCGCCATCACCGACTACTTTCTTGCTTCTGATGAGGGCGTGCTGCCGTCTGCCTTGTCGTTCACCCTGCCGCGCGCCGAGACGCTTCGCTACGGCGAGAATCCCCACCAGCAGGCCGCGCTTTACGCCCCGCCGGGCGTGGGGCCGCTGGGTGGCCAACTGCTTCAGGGCAAGGCCCTCTCCTACAACAACCTGCTCGACCTTGACGCCGCCTGGGCCGCTGTGTCGGAACTTGGTGAGCCTGCCATCGCCATCGTCAAGCACCTCAGCCCGTGCGGCATTGCCACCGGCCCTGACCAGCCCGCCGTCTTCCGCGCCGCCCTCGCCTCTGACCCCGTCTCAGCTTTCGGCGGCGTGATCGCCTCCAACCGCCCCTTTGACCGCCCGCTGGCCAAGGCACTGGGCGACCTGTTCGTCGAGGCCATTGCCGCTCCAGACTTCGATGCCGGGGCGCTTGAGGCGCTCGCCTCACGCGCCAACTGTCGCCTGTTAAAGATCGGCCTGCTGCCTGCTCCCGGCTTCCTGCTGCGCAGCGTGCGCGGCGGCATTCTGGCCCAGACACCCGACCCCGGCGATGAAGCCGAGTGGCGCGTTGCCACACAGCGCGAGCCAACCGCCAACGAACTCCGTGTGATGCGCTTTGCCTGGCAGGCCGCAAGGCACGTCAAGAGCAATGCCATCGTGCTGGCCCGGCAGGAGGGTGCAGTTCTGGCGACTGTCGGCATCGGCGGGGGGTTGCCCAGCCGCGTTGATGCCGTCCGGTTGGCGGTTGAGAAGGCCGGCGAGCGTGCCAGGGGAAGCGTGCTCGCCTCGGATGCGTTTTTCCCCTTCCCGGACGGCATCGAGGTCGCTGCCGCCGCTGGCGTGACGGCGGTCGTTCAGCCCGGCGGCTCCGTCCGGGACGCCGAGGTGATCGCCGCGGCTGACCGGCTCGGGTTGGCGATGTGCTTTACGGGCGTACGCCACTTCAGGCATTAGGCATGGGCAGGCTGGCTGTCCGGCGGCCCGGTGACGCGGGATAGGCAGCCCTGCCGACAGCCTCTATTGAGCGGCCAGTCGACGCGCCACCCAGTCAATGACGTGGGCCGCGACCGCTTCTTTGCTCATGAGCGGAAGTGCTTCGGCCCCCTCTGCCGTGACCAGATGCACCCGGTTGGTCTCTGCCGCGAAGCCCGCATCTGGCGCAGTGATGTCGTTTGCCACGATCAGGTCGAGCTTCTTGCGTCTGAGCTTCTCCTGCGCGTTGGCGATGAGGTCCTGCGACTCAGCGGCAAAGCCGACGGTCACGAGAGGGCGGTCCGGCTGATGTGCAACGCTAGACAGGATGTCCGGCGTGATCTCCAGGTCGATCCGCAGGCCGGTTCCCTGTCTCCTGGCCAGCGACTCCTTTTTGATCTTCTGCCCTGCCACCTGCGCCGGGCGGAAGTCGCCCACAGCAGCGCTCATGATCAGCACGTCAGCCCGGTTGCTGCCCGTAGCATGGGCGAGCACAGCTTTCTCCATGCTGCCCGCGTCTGTCACATCGATGCGTCGCGCCCCGACCGGAGCAGGCAGGTCAACCGGCCCGGTGATGAGCGTCACGTCCGCGCCTGCATCGATGGCCGCTTGGGCGAGCGCAAAGCCCTGCCTGCCGGACGAGGCGTTGGAGATGAAGCGCACCGGGTCAAGCGGCTCGCGCGTCGGCCCTGCCGTCACCACCACACGCCGCCCGTGAAGCGGCCCGCCCATGCCCAACACACGCCGCGCATGCCCGATGATCTCATCCGGCTCCAGCATCCGGCCCGGCCCCTCCAGCCCTGAGGCCATACGCCCCGTGCCCGGCCCGGCGAAGTGCACGCCCCGCAGGCGCAGCGTCTCGATATTTGCCTGCGTGGCCGGGGCCTCATACATCCCGACATCCATCGCAGGGGCGATCAGGATAGGGCAGCGGGCGGCCAGCGCTGTGACGCTCAGCAGGTCATCGGCCAAGCCGTGCGCTAGGCGGGCTATGGTGTGCGCACTCGCCGGGGCGATAAGCAGCAGATCGGCGCCATACCCCAGCCCTACGTGGGCGATGTGCGTCCCCAGACCGTCACCGGCTCCCTCCTCCCACAGGCTGGTATAGACCGGGCGTCCGGTCAACGCCTGGAATGTCAGGGGCGCGACGAAGCGGATTGCAGCATCGGTGAGGATCGCGTCCACCAGCGCCCCGACCTGCGTCAGACGGCTGGCCAGCATGGCCGCCTTGTAGGCGGCAATTGAGCCGGTGACGCCCAAGATGATCTGCTTGCCCTTAAGGATGTTCTCGACAACCACTGCATTACTTCTTCGTTTCAGGGGGCGGGGCAATGCTAACAAGAAGCGTCAGCCTCACGCTGCCCCGGTTTTCGACACCGTGAGGCACATCAGCGGGTGCCCATATCACCTCACCCGGCCCCGCCGTGCGCGTCTCGTCTCCGACGGTAAATGTCCCCTCCCCTTCCATGACAACGTACACCTTATCGGCCCCGCTGTGATCGTGCAGGGGCTGCACCTGCCCCGGCTCCAGGCAGTTGAGGCCCACCATCAGGTGGCGGCCCTGGAAAAGTGTCGCCTTGTAGTGCTTGTCCTCGCGCGTGCCGGTGTGCTCGCGGTAATGGGTGGCATATCGCATTGGTGCCCCTTTCGTCGCCAGCCCGGAAAACCGGACGGTCTATGCCCGCACGTGCCCATCCCCCACGACGATCCATTTGTAGGTGGTCAGCTCTCTGAGCGCCATCGGGCCGCGCGCGTGTAGCTTCTGGGTGCTGATTGCCACCTCTGCGCCCAGCCCGAGCTGCGCTCCGTCGGTGAAGCGCGTGCTGGCGTTGATGTATACCGCTGCCGAGTCGACGGCATCCACGAAGCGGTCGGCGTTTGCCTGATCGCGCGTCAGGATGCCGTCTGAGTGACCGGTGCTGTGTGCCTGCACATGCTCGATGGCCTCCTCCAGTCCCCCTACGACGCGCACCCCCAGCACCAGCGACAGCCACTCGGTGTCCCAGTCATCCGGCCCGGCAGGTTCAGCCTGCGCCGCCGCGCCGATCAGTCCCAACGCCTCCGGGTCGGCCTTAAACCGGACGCCATCCTCGGCTAGCCGCCTGGCAAGGCGCGGCAGGAACTCACCCGCTACAGCCCGGTGGACAAGCAGCGTGTCCAGCGCGTTGCAGACCGTAGGGCGCTGCACCTTGGCGTTCTGGATCACATCTACGGCCCGATCCAGATCGGCGCTGGCATCCACGAACAGGTGGCACACGCCGATCCCGCCCGTGATCACCGGGATGGTCGCGTTCTCGCGGCAGAACTGGTGCAACCCCGCCCCGCCGCGCGGGATGATCATGTCAACGTACTCATGCAGACGCAACAGGCCGAGCACATGCGCCCGATCCGGGTCATCGATGTACAGGATCGCGTCGGCAGGCAGGCCGGCCCCGGCCAGCCCCCGCCGGATGACTTCGACCAGCGCCAGGTTCGAGCGCAGTGTCTCCTTGCCACCCCGCAGGATGGCCGCATTGCCGCTTTTGAGCGCCAGCGCCGCCACGTCAACCGTCACGTTGGGCCGTGCTTCGTAGATCACGCCCAGCACACCGAGCGGCGTCCGCCGCTTACGTACCCGCAGCCCGTTAGGCAGCGTCTGCGCGTCAAATTCCTCCCCCACCGGGTCCGGCAGGTCGGCGACACTGCGCACGTCTGCCGCGATCCCCTCCAACCGCCCAGGGGTGAGCGTCAGCCGGTCGATCAGTGCATCGGAAAGCCCGGCCTCACGCCCCTCCTCCACGTCCTGCCGGTTCGCGGCCAGAATTGCCTCGTGCGCGGCAAGCAGGCCGTCGGCGATGGCGAGCAGAGCCGCATTTTTCTGGCCGGTTGAGGCGGCGCCCAGCGTCCGCGCAGCCGCGCGGGCTTGTTTACCCAGTGTGTCCAGGTCCACCATCAGCTTCCCACCCCCCTCTCTACTGCGACCACGAGGTCGGGACGCGATCCCAGCGATGTGCACGCAGCGCCTCGATCAGGCTGTCCGGCAAACCCCTGCCATCGCTCACACCGATGTTCTCCTCAACGTGCCTCAGCTTGCGCATACCGGGGATTGTGGTGCTCACGGTCGGGTTGGACAGAATGAAACGCAGCGCCATCTCAGGCATGGTCATCCCCTCGGGGATGAGGGGGCGCAGCGCATCAGCCCGTTCAACCGACTCGGCCAGATTTTCTGGCACGAAGTAGGTGTTGCGCCAGTCACCTTCCGGCCAGGTGCTGTCCTTGGTGAGCCTGCCGGTGAGCGTTCCCTCGTCGAACGGCACACGCGCAATCACACCGATGTTCAGCCTCTCACACTCAGGGAACAGCCGGTCCTCCGGCGCCTGGTCGAAGATGTTGTAGATCACCTGCACGGCATCCAGCAGGCCGGTACGGAGCGCCCGGATGCCGTTCTCAGGCTCCCAACGGTTGACGCTGATGCCCATTGCCTCAACCATGCTCTGGCGCTTCAGGTCTTCGACCGCACGCTGCCAGGTTTCATCATCTGCCCAGCCATCCTCCCAGACGTGAAACTGCATCAGGTCGATGGTGTTCACGCCCAGGTTCGTGAGGCTCTTCTCGGTGTACTCAAAAATGTAATCGCGCGGGAACACATCCTCAAGGCGAAACTCAGGCCTTGAGGGCCACTGCCGGTTCTTGGGGGGAATCTTCGTCGCAACATACAGCTTCTTACCGGGGTGGGCACGCAGGAGCTGGCCGAGCAGGCGCTCGCTGTGGCCGTTCCCGTATGCCCAGGCGGTGTCGAAGAAGTTGCACCCCAACTCGACGGCTCGCTCCAGCGACCGCATCGACTCTTCATCGTCGGACCCGGTCCAGCCGCCCATCCCCCACATACCATAACCGATCTCGCTAACCTGCCAGCCGGTCCGCCCGAAGGTGCGGTACTGCATAACGCCTCTCCCTGTGTCAGGAACGGTGTGTCTCGAGTGTACCGCGTCTAGACCAACACTAAGTGATCGCGGTGGATAACCTCGTCCCCATAAGTATAGCCCAGATGCTCGGCGATCCGCTCCGAATGCACCCCGCCAATCCGGGCCAGATCGGCGGCACTGTAGTTCACCACTCCGCGCGCCACTTCCTGCCCATCTGGCCCTACGACTCTCACTACTACCCCCCGATCAAACCCTCCCTCCACGCCGACGACACCGACGGGCAGCAGGCTTGCCCCGCCCCGCCGCAGCGTGCGGACCGCGCCCGCGTCGATCCGGATTTTGCCTTGGGGCGATTCGGAAAGCAGCCACCGCTTGCGGCTCTCAACATGCGTGCTGGCCGGCTGGAACCAGGTGCCTATCGTACGGCCCGCTTCGCCTGTCAAATCGAGCAGCACATCCGGGCGTGAACCCTGGGCAATGACAACTGCCGTGCCGCTGCGTGTGGCAAGCTGGGCGGCCTGGAGCTTGGTCACCATGCCGCCCGTCCCCAGCGACGTGCCAGAGCCGCCTGCGATTTGCCACAGGCCCTCATCAATCTGCTCGACCAGGTTGATGAGCCTCGCCTGGGGGTCGGTGCGCGGATCGCTGGTAAACAGGCCCGGCTGATCGGTCAGCAGGATGAGCAGATCGGCGTCCACCAGGTTGGCGACCAGCGCGGACAGGTTGTCGTTGTCCCCCAGCTTGATCTCATCGGTTGAGACAGTATCGTTCTCGTTGATAATGGGCACAACGCGCTGTTGGAGCAGGGCGTAGAGCGTATCGCGTGCGTTCAGGTAGCGCTGGCGGTTGCTGAAGTCGCTCCGCGTCAGCAAAACCTGGGCAACCTGAATGCCAAAAATGGCGAAGAGGTCGGCGTAAGCGTGCATCAGGCGCGGCTGCCCAACGGCAGCCAGCATCTGCTTGGCCGGGATGTTGCGCCCCAGGTCGGGGTTGCCAAGCTGCTCGCGCCCCGCCGCCATCGCACCCGACGATACGATGATGACCTCCGCACCGCGTTCGTGCAGAAGGGCTACCTGACGCACAAGTTCCAGCAAGCGGCGGGGGCTGAGGCGTGCAGTGCCCGCCGTCAGCACGCTGGTTCCCAGTTTGACGACCAGCCGTCTGAAGTCAGCGTTCATCGTTTCTATCCCACGTTATGGTGCGTTGAAGCGGCGCACTGCCGGGCAGTGTGCCAGCGATGCCGCTGCCTGATTCTACACGCCGCCGCCGGATGGACAACACAACAGGGCAGCTTATGGGATGCGGGCAAGGCTGCTGCTCAGACAGGCCAAAAAGCGAGTGGAGCAGCCAATGGCTGCTCCACCAGTGCTTGTATGGGCGCGCTTGAGGCTAGATGTTTTCGACGATGTTGCTGAAGACGTTGCCGATTGCCGGGCCAAGCAGGGCCAGGATCACGATAACGACGACAGCCACCAGGACGAGGATGAGCGCATACTCAACCAGCCCCTGGCCTTCCTCACGCGGTACGAACAGCATTGTAATAACTCCTTGAATAATAGGGATTGTACGCTAATGCTAGTATAGGAGAACTTTATAAAAAAGGGAAATAGGTAAAAGGGTCTAGGTAAAAGAGATGATAACGCACATATGACGAAATGTCATGAGGTGGGCTTACGGGCTACGAGGTGGGAGAGGTCGCCCTCTTCTGAGTGGACGATCACGTCCAGCCCGCTGAAGGCGGACAGCAGTTCGCCGGGTTCGAGCAGGTAACGCCGCTCGGTTTCGGGGTGGGAAATCAGCCAGCGCCAGTTGAGCGTAGCGTAGATAAGCTGGCCTCCCGGCTTGAGAGCCGCCTGGATGTTGGGGAACATGTCGCGGTTGAGAAAGCGGATCACGCCGATCAGGTCGAATCGTTCTGGCGGCACGCGGAAGTGCTCTAGGTCGGCTTCGACGAACAGGATGCTGTCGGCCACTCCCTGGCAGCGGGCCGCTGCCAGCCCCCTCTCAAGCGCCACCCGACTGATATCTACCCCAAGGACGCGGTAGCCGTGCCGGGCCAGCCACACCGAGTTGTGCCCCAGGCCGCACGCCAGATCGAGCGCCAGCCCTCCCATCCGGCGGTCGGCGTACTTGACCAGCACCGGAAAAGGCTCGTGCTCGGTGTCCCATTTCTCAGTTTGGTAGCGCTCATCCCATCGTTCCCGGTCAGCCCGGCTCATTGCCCCTCCCCCTGTGTCAAGGCGCAAGGTATTCCCTCTTCTTGCCCAGCATAGGCGCTCTTGGGTGCGTTGGCAAGCCCGATCCCCCCTGCTATAATCGGGGCCACGCCCCAGTAGCTCAATGGACAGAGCAACCGCCTCCTAAGCGGTAGGTTGAAGGTTCGATTCCTTTCTGGGGCACTTCTATTTGCTGCGCTGCAAGGCTCCCCGCGCGGGTCAGGGTGCCGGCGATGTCTCCTGCTGGGTAGATATCCTACCGCGAGCCTATTTAGCTCACCCCGGTTTTTGGCGTACAATACAAAAGCATTGCAATGTAGAGCCAGTCATGAAGGGACGCACGGATGGCGGACACCTCCCCGACCCATACCCAGCAGCAGGTCACGGCCCAGCTAGCCAGTGCACGCCAGCTGGTGGCGCTCCTCCAGAGCCAGCTCAAAGCGGGGGTTGTGGAGCGGGATTACTGGACTGCCCGGCTGGAGGAGTTGAGCAATTTGCTTGAGGAGCTGGCGGAGGAGCGCGCTGCCAGCGATCAGCACAGGCGGATGGCCGCCCTGTACGAAGTCAGCAAGGTGCTAGGCCTGTCGCTTGACCTGACAACTGTTCTCAACCAAGTGATGGATGCCATCATCCAGTTGACTGGCGCCGAGCGTGGCTTCCTGATGCTCCTTGGTCGGGATGGCGACCTTGAGATCAGAGTGGCACGCAACATGGACCGCGAGACACTGGCCGAGGGCGACCTTGCTGTGAGCCAGAGCGTCATTCGTCTGGTGGCGGAGACCGGTGAGCAGGTCCTGACCACCAATGCCGTGACCGATCCTCGCTTTTCCGGCAAGACCAGCATCGTCGCGCACAACCTGCGCTCGATCCTGTGTGTGCCCCTGCTGGCGCGCGGCGAGATTATTGGCGTGATCTACGTGGATAACCGTGTCCGCAGTGGCGTCTTCAGTCAGTCCGACCTTGAGACGCTGGCGACTTTTGCCGCCCAGGCGGCGATGGTGATTGAAAACGCCCGCTTGTTCACCCTGACGGACAAAGCCCTCGCGCGGCGTGTGGAGGAGCTGTCGCGTCTGCAGGAGATCGACCGGGAGCTGAACGAAACGCTCGACTTTGCGGAGGTAATGGACCGCACCCTCAACTGGGCGGTTCGCATGACAAACGCCGATAACGGCGCGATTGGCCTGATCGATGTCGAGCAGGGCCAGACCCGCGTCGTGGCCCAGCACGGCGAAGCTCCGGCAGCCGTTACCGCCATGCTGGCCGACAGCCAGGCTGTGAGCAACGGCGGCAGCCTGACCGTCCCCATCCAGCGCGAGGGGCGCGTGATCGGGGTGATTGCGTTGGACCGGAAAGACGGGCGTTCGTTCGACCCGGAGGCGCTGGCCCTTGTGACCCGTATGGCAGACCACGCCGCCATCGCGATTGAGAACGCCCGGCTTTACGAGGAGGTCCGGCGCGCCAATCAGGCCAAGAGCGAGTTCGTCTCGGTGATGACCCATGAGCTGCGTGTGCCGATGACTTCGATCAAGGGCTACGCAGAAATGCTCGGCATGGTAGGGGAGCTTAACGAGCAGCAGAAGAGCTTTCTGGAGATCATCCGGAACAACATCGCGCGTATGAGCGTTCAGGTCAGCGACCTCAGCGACATTTCGCGGATCGAGAGCGGGCGCCTGAAGCTTGAGATCGAGGAGGGTGTCAGCCTGCGACAGGTACTCGATGACGTGCTGGCGTCCATCAAGGCTGAGATCGAGAAGCGCCAGCACACCATCGTTGTCGATCTGCCGGGCGAACTGCCGTCTGTCCGTGCCGACCCGCAGCGCCTCACCCAAGTCCTGACCAATCTGGTGAACAACGCCGTCAAGTACACGCCCGACGGGGGCACGATCACCATCCGGGCCTGGCAGGTAGACAGCTTTGTACGGTGCGCCGTCCAGGACACGGGCATCGGCATGGAGCCTGAAGAGGTTGGGCGGCTGTTCACCAAGTTCTGGCGTTCTGAGGATCGTTTCGTGCGCGAGCAGCCCGGCACAGGCCTGGGGCTGGCGATTGCCAAGAATCTGGTTGAGATGCAAGGCGGCTCCATGCAGGTCGAAAGCCAGAAGGGGCAGGGGTCAACTTTCTCGTTCACCCTGCCGGCGAGTAAATAAAGGCTATGGCAAAGAACAAGCAGCCACCCCGTCGGCATCGTCTTCTGATCTACTACAGGCTGGGCCAGCGCCGACGGACGGTCCCGCTCCTGATTGCCGTAATGGGAGGTATCCTGTACGGGTTGGGCTGGCTTGCCAGCCGATCCATCCTGCAAGCTGGTGACGCGGCCCTGCTGGATATGCTCTGGCAGCGGCGGGCGTTTATCCTGGCACTTATCATTGCCAGCCTCGCGCTGTATGTGCTGATGCTCATCATTGCCCGTTCCAGCTACGTTGAAGCCCGCCCAAGGGCGCTGCACATACGCGCCGGGCTTGTGCCGCTCGACATCTCTTACGGGCGCATCCGGCAGATACGGCTTGTCCAGGTAAGGGCACAGTACCCACCCGGCACGCTGAAAGGGAGTGATTACGCCCTGCTGGAGCCGTTCATCGAGAAGCCCTGCACCGCCGTTGATCTGCGCTCCTGGCCTAAGCTACCGGTAAAGAAGCTGTGGCACAGGCTCATGTTTTCCGGGGATGGCGGTAGCCTGCTCTTCATCGTGCAGGACGCGATGGTCCTCAACCAGCAGATCGACGGCGCGCTGGCAACCCGGCAGGCCCGCCACAAGAAGCGGACGGCCTATCAGGACCCCATCGAGCGGGCAGTTGAGATGTCTCGCAAACAGTTGCGATAGGTTTCGGGCCGTCGCGTGCTCCGTAGTAATCGAGTGTGTCGCCCTAAAGGTCCATGAGGACACTTCCGGGGGACACAGAAAGCGTCCCTCCGATGCCGCAAGAACGTGTTATCAGCAGCGAAGAGATTTTCAACGGCCGCGTTGTCAACCTGAGGGTGGACACCATTGCACTGGAGGATGGCCGCACCTTCAAGCGGGAGATCATCCAGCATGGCGGTGCTGTGGCCATGGTGCCCATCGATGAGGACGGCAACGTGATCCTCGTGCGGCAGTACCGGGCCGGGGCGCAGAAGCCCCTGCTGGAGCTGCCGGCTGGCGGCCTCGAGCCGGGTGAGCCGCGCGAGGTGTGCGCCCGGCGTGAGCTTCAGGAAGAGATCGGCTACTTCCCTGAGGAACTGGTCGAGCTGGGTGGATTCTACGTCGCTGCTTCCTACACGACTGAGTTTATCACGATCTACCTGGTGCAGAAGATGCGTCCCTCGCGCCTGGAAGGTGACGTTGACGAGCGCATTGCCACCGAGCGTGTGCCTTTCGAGAGCGCGCTTCAGATGGCGCTCACCAACCAGATTGAGGACAGCAAGACCCTGATCGGGCTGGTCTGGGCGGCCCATCACCTTGGCCGGTTGGGCTGAGAGCGGGGGACAGAGGCCGACCATCAAGAAGGGGCGCGTGCTGCGCCCCTTCTTGCACGATGGAACTCTCACGAACCACCGACAGTAAGCGCTTCAGCCAGGATCTCAATCGGATGCTTCGCCGCCCGCCTGGTGGTATGGTCGATCTGTTCCCGGCAGGACGTGCCCGTAGCGCAGATGATCGTGTCAGCCGGGGCGGCACGAACCGCTGGCGCCACTGAAAGCTCCGCCACCTGCATCGACAGCTCGTAGTGCTCCCTCTCGTAGCCAAATGACCCGGCCATCCCGCAGCAGGTCGAGTCGATCTCGTGGACGGTGCAGTTTGGGATGAGTTGCAGCATGGCTCTTGTGCTCGCCGTGCCAAAGACCGCCTTCTGATGGCAGTGCCCATGAAACAGGATATTGCGGGGTGTCTCGTCAAAGCGCAGGTTGAGATCGCCCTCAGCGGCTGCCTCTACCAGAAAGGCATCGATGGGCTTGCTCATCGTGGCCACCGCTTTTGAGTCATCGCCGGGCACCACATCGGGATAGTCGTCAACCAGCATCGACATACAGCTAGGTTCCACGCCCACAATCGGGATGCCCTGCCTAGCATAGGGGGCCAGCACCGCCACATTGTGTGTGGCGAGCCGCTTGACCTCGTCAAGCAGCCCCTTGGACATAGCTGGGCGTCCACAGCATTTCTTCCCCTCGGGCAGGATCACGTCATAGCCAGCCGCTTCCAGCACCCTGATCGCAGCCTGTCCCACATGCGGCTCGTTGTGCTCAGTGAAGGTGTCATGGAAGAAGACCACCTGCCCGCGCCCGTTCGATGTCCGGCCGTTGCGCTTTTGGGCGTACTGGCGGAACCATCGGCTGAACGGCTGCGCGGCCAGCTCCGGGATTGGGCGCTTCGGGTGGACGCCCACCCAGTTCATGACCCACCTCCCCGGCCCTTTGAGGATCGCGTTGGCAAGCGGCGCAACGGGCTGGCCCAACCGGCTGAAGGCCGCATAGTGACCAAAGGCCCACGACCGGAGCGGCGTGCCGTGCTCCCGGTGGTAGTTGTGCAGAAACTCGGCCTTGAGCTTGGCCATGTCTACCGCCGATGGGCACTCAGCCTTGCAGCCCTTGCAGGAAAGGCACAGGTCAAGCACATCGTACACTTCTTGCAAGGTCATGCCCTCCGGCCCCAGCAGGCCCATCATGGCAGACCGCAGCGCGTTGGCCCGCCCGCGCGTGCTGTGGGTCTCGTCGCGCGTTGCCATGAAGGAGGGGCACATCACGCCCTGCTCCACCTTGCGGCAGACGCCCGCCCCGTTGCACATCTCGACTGCTCTGGCAAAACCGCCGTCCACCTCGAAGCTTAACATGGTCTGGCGCAGCTCGTATGGGGTGGCGTAGTCGGAGCCAAAGCGCAGGATCGACTCATCGTCCATCCGGGGCGCATCGATGATCTTGCCGGGGTTCATTATCCCCTGCGGGTCGAAAGCCGCCTTGACCTCGCGGAAGGCCTGCATCAGCTTCGGGCCAAATATTCTCTCGGTGAACTCCCCCCGCGCCAGGCCCTGCCCGTGTTCGCCGCTCACCGAGCCTCCCAAGCTCAGCACCAGATCGATCACTGCCTCTTCAATCTGCCTAAGCTGGCGGATGCCCTCGGCTGTTTTGAGGTTGATCAGCGGGCGCAAGTGCAGGCACCCGGCACTGGCATGAGCGTAGATCGCCACCTTGCCCAGCCCCGCCGCCCGCACGATGTCCGCCACCCCATCCACGTAGTCGGCCAGGTTCTCCACCGGCACGGCGCTATCCTCGATAAAGGGTAGCGGCTTGTCATCGCCCCGGATGCTCATCAGAATGCCCAGCCCGACCTTGCGCACGTACCAGACGTTGGCCTGCCCCGCCGCGTCAGCGACGACGACCACCGGTTCGTGGTGGTTGAGCCGCCTCAGGACGCTGTTCAGGCGCTCGATCCCCGCATCCAGCTCGCCCTCCCGGTCGCCCGAATACTCGACGATCAACACGACCTCCGGGTCGCCTTCGACGAAAGTCAGCAGGCGGCGGTATTCGATGCGGTCCCGTGCTAGGTCAAGCATCATCTTGTCGATCAGTTCGATGGCAGTCGGTTTGCTCTCCAGTAGCACCGGCACAGCTTCAAGGGCGGCGCGCATGGTCGCGAAGTGCACCATCGCCAGCCGGGTCATTTTGGGGACGGGAACCAGGTTCAACGTGGCCTCAGTCGTCACAGCCAGCGTTCCCTCGGAGCCGACCAGCAGCTTGGCGACGTTGTACGAGTCGCCTTCGATCACATGGTTAAGGTTGTAGCCCGCTACGGTGCGCCATGTCTTTGGGTAGCGTGTGGCAATCTCATCGGCATACCGCTCCAGGATGCCAGGCACGGCCCGGTAGATGGCACCCTCTAGCCCGGGGCGCTCGGCTCGCTCCTCCCAGCTATCGCCGTGCAGCGCGTCCAGCCTCACGCGGCTGCCATCCGCCAGCACGGTATCGAGGGCGATGAGATGATCGGATGTCATGCCGTAGATGATCGAGTGCGCCCCCGTAGAGTTGTTGCCCACGATCCCCCCTACGGTGGCGCGGTCGGCGCTGGCCGGGTCCGGCCCGAACATCAGACCATAGGGCTTGAGCTGCCGGTTCAGGCTGCCGAGCGTGATGCCCGGCTGAGTGCGCACCGTGCACGCCTCAGGGTTGACCTCGATTACCTTGTCCATATAGCGCGTGAAGTCAAGGATCAGGGCGTGGCCGGTGGCCTGTCCATCCAGGCTGCTGCCGCCTCCGCGCGGCAGGACTGGGACATTGTGCCGGGCGGCAATAGTAACAGCGGCGGCAACTTCGTCCGCGTCACGGGGCAGCGCCACCCCGACCGGAACCATCTGGTAGATGCTGGCGTCGGTACTGTAGAGCAGCCGCGTCAGGCGGTCGAAGCGCGCCTCGGGGATGGCCTGGCGCAGCTCATGGATAAACTCCTCGTTCACTTCAGGCATTTCTTTCGGGATCATGGTTTGTTAACCCCTTTATTGGCCCGAATGATCAACGTGCAAATGTGAGCTTTTCTCTTCCTGCCGGAGCACATGCTCTGCGCTCAAGCCAGGATGCGCTCCAGCGCTCCCAGCAGCGTGATCACATTCTCCGGCTGGCTGGAGTAGCCCATCAGCCCGATGCGCCAAACCCGGCCTTTGAGCGCCCCCAGTCCCCCGGCAATCTCAATGTTGTACTCGTCAAGCAAGCGGCGACGCACGGCCGTCTCGTCGATGTTTTCAGGGACGCGGACGGTGGTCAGCGTGGGCAGGCGATGGTCAGCCGGGACGAAAGGCATCAGATCAAGCTCGGCCAGGCCCTCCCACAGGAGGCGGGCATTGCGGGCGTGCCGCTCGAAGCGGGCTTCCAGCCCCTCCTCCTCCACAAGCCGCAGCGCCTCACGGAGCGCGTAGTTCATCGTGATAGGCGCCGTGTGGTGGTAGGTGCGCTCCGGTCCCCAGTATTTGAGGACCATCGTCAGGTCAAGGTACCAGTTGCGGACGGTGCTCTCACGGCTTCTGAGCACTTCCACGGCGCGGGGGCTGAGGGCAAGGGGAGCCAAACCAGGCGGCGCGCTCAGGCATTTTTGTGAGCCGCTATAGGCAATGTCAATCCCCACCCGCTCGAAGCCCACCGGCAGCCCCCCCAGCGATGTCACGGCATCCACAAGCAGTAGCGCGCCGTAGCGATGGACTACCTCGGCGATCTCTTCCAGCGGCTGGAGCGCGCCGGTGGACGTTTCAGCGTGCACGATTGCTACAAGCTTCGCTGGATGGGCTTGGAGAGCTTCTTCGATCTGCCGGGCTGTGAACACCTCGCCCCAGGGGACTTCAACCTGGCGGACATCCGCGCCGTAGCGCCGGGCCATGTCGGTTAGCCGCTCGCCAAAGTAGCCATTGACGCCGATCAGCACCGGATCGCCCTCTTCGATGAAGTTGCAGAGCGCTGCTTCCATCCCGGCGCTGCCGGTGCCCGAAACGGGCAGGGTAAGGGCCTGCGGCGCTTCAAACACCATTTGCAGGAGTTCTTGGATCTCATTCATCAGCGTGATAAAGGCCGGGTCCAGGTGGCCGACGAGCGGCGTTGCCATCGCCCGCAGCACACGCGGATGGACGGTACTTGGCCCGGGTCCCAACAGCAGCCGGGGCGGAGGATTCAGCTCGGCATATCGGGACGACGACATTGGTAAGGTTGTCATGTGACTTCCTTCCTGGTGGGAGAGGCGCAAAACTGGATCACTCTATCCGTATGCCTGGGGCCGCCGGTCTTCGAAGACCGGCATCCACTGCCGGATGCGGGATACTTCCGCCAAGTCGATTTCGGCGGTCAGCAGTTCTTCGGTCTCGTCCCCCTCGATAACCGGCTCGCCCCAGGCATCCAGGATCGCTGAACAGCCGCCAAAGCGAACTTCTCTCTCTCTGCCGACACGGTTACAGCCGACGACAACCATCTGGTTCTCAATGGCGCGCGCGCGGAGAAGGGTCCGCCAGTGGGACATCCGGGGGTGTGGCCATTGGGCAGGGACGACCACCATCACGGCTCCGTGAAGGGCATAGCGGCGAAACAGCTCAGGGAAGCGCAGATCGTAGCAGATGGCAAGGCCCGTCTGGCCCCAGGGCAGATCGAGCAGCGCTGGCTCAGCGCCGGGTTTGAGATAGCGTTCCTCGTGCATCAGGCGGAACAGGTGCACTTTGCGATAGACCCCGGCTGGGGAGCCATTCGGTGCGAACCAGACGGCTGTGTTGTACGCAGCCGGTTGAGACCCACGCTCCGCGCCAGGCTGGACCTCCAGCATCGAGCCGACAATATGAACCTGATGTGCGCGGGCCAGGCCCGCCATCTGCGCAAAGCGCCCCGCGCCAAGCGGCTGCCCCAGTTCAGCCGCGCGGTCGAGGGCATAGCCGGTATCCCATAACTCCGGGAGGACAACCATATCCGAACCTCGCCGCGCGGCCTCTCCGATCCAGGCCTGCGCGCGTTCGAAGTTGAGCGCAGGCTCCCCAGTGTGTATATCCATCTGTCCCAAGCTGATGACGAGCCTCATGCCCTGCCACCGAAAAGCTGGCTGCCACGTTAACCAGCGAGGGGCGGAACACAAGTTCCATTGCGTTTGCGGGCGTATATCTTATAATACACAGTATATTTCCAGGTTACTCACCACACAAGGATCAAACCATGCCCGCCCGGAAACCGATCATACCCATCCTGGGTGCTGGGGCGCTCGCGTTGATCGGGTTGGCTGCGCTGGCTCTCCAAAGGGACGTTCCGACGCAGATAAACTATTACCCTGAGACGGGACACGCCGTGCGCCAGCCGATCCTGGGCTACTTTTTGGAAAAGGGTGGGCCAGACCTGTTCGGCTACCCTCTGGCCGATGCCTACACAACCGCTGACGACATCCTGGTACAGCCTTTCCAGAACGCGCAGCTTCAACTGACCGTGGAAGGGATCGAACTGGCACCCATTGGTGTGGCGCTCCAGTTGGGCGAGCCGGGCAATTATCCCGTAGGGGAGGCGTTCGGGTCGTTTTATGAGATGCACGGGGGGGTGGCCTTTTTCGGGTTGCCGCTTGGGCCGGCGCACCTTGAGAACGACATCCTCGTGCAGGACTTCGAACGTGCCCGGCTGGTGCGTGACGGGGTAGGGAATATACGACTGGCGAATCTGGGTTCGATCTACTTCGCCGCCTTCCCTCCTCCGGGGCAGGGCGAACAAGCAGCCTTTCATCTACATGGAACCCCTATGCCGCCCCGCTCGATCCGGCCCAGCCTGAGCATCGAGCATCCTACGATCAGCGAGGGTGAATACCAGACGGTATACCTTATCGTCGAAGATGGTGAAGGCCATCCGATTGCCGGTGTGCAGGCGCTTGCTACTCTGCGGTACAACAACGGCACGGCCGAGGTCACCCTGCCCGAGACCGACGAGCGTGGATTTGCCAGCGCAACGTTCGCTGCGCCGCCCGCCGCGCCGGGGTCGCGCGTTATGGTCGAGGTGCACGCTCTGGTCGGAGAGACTTTTCTGACCGCCCAGACAACATACTTCCAGTGGTGGTAAGCCTGACGTCACCCCAGCGACAAAAAGGGCCAACCAGAGGTCGGCCCTGCGCACCCCAGCTACAGCCAGCGGATAAGCCGGTTAAGCGTTTCCCTGAAACTCATTAGAAGTGCCTCCAAAACACTTCTGGTGAAACACTTAACCACGTTTTCCGCCACCCGATTGGCCAGACCTGCCGGTCTCGGCCTCGTCAGACGGCGCTTCCTCCTCTTCTTCCCAGCTGATGATCCAGATGCAGGCTCCAGCGACAAGAACGGTCGCCACAATCAGCGCCGCCCACTGTCCCGGCAGCAGGCCAACATCACGTGCCTCGATAACAAGCAGGATGACCATCCCCAGGGCGAGCACAAACCAAGCGGACAGGCGTGGGTGCGCCTCGACCAAGCGCACGACTGGTCCCAGCGGCCCGCCGCGCAGGTTGTTCACCGTTCGATTCAAAAAGCCAGCCATAAGCCCTCTCCTGCACTCCCCCGGAAGTCGCCCTCACAAATGACCTTCAGAAAGCACATCCACATACCATAGACCTCAGATCGGCCTCAGAACGCGGTCCTCGCGAAGCCGTTTGAAGACCATAATCGAGTTGGGGGGCGCCGCTTCCTCGGCAGCCTCTCGCCAATCCGGCACCTTAAGCTCGGCTGCACTCTTGACTTCGTACCCTGCCTCAAACATGGCCTGTCGCACCTTCTCCGGCACATCTTGGCCCAAGAAGAGAAGGGCGATCTCGGCTTGCAGGTCACGCGAGGCATCCTCGATGGTCTGCACCAACCGCGCGGCGATCTGTCCGGCGGGCGCGCCTTGAGCAACCACGAACTCATCAACGCGCGTGATCAGGTTCTCCACCTGCCAGCCCGCCAGACCAACAATCTGGGCGTCAACATAGGCCAGCATATAGGCCTTCTGTCCGAGCCGCAGAAGCATCTCATCCGGGGTAACCGGCCTTTCCTGCTCACGGCTTAGGAAGCGGGCGAGATCGCCTGCGTGCTGGAGTGTGGCCCGCCGGATGGACACTTCGCCCGCCACCGGTTCGGGCGCGACCGCTGCCTCCGGGGCGGCTTCGTGAATGCCCGTCAGCCTGTCAAAGGCCCGCTTCACCTGGTCATAGGTCTTCTGCACCCCGTCGCTGTTATCGATGACGACAGTGGCGCGGGCGAACTTCTCCGTGGGAGCGGGCTGGGCCTGGATGCGGAGCCGCGCTTCGGCTTCGCTCAGGCCTCGGTTCTGCGCCAGACGTTGAGCCTGTGTCTCCGGCGGCGCGTCCACTACCCATACAGCATCGCAGTCGTCTGCCAGCCCGGCTTCGATCAGCTTGATGGCCTCAATGACCACAACGGGCTGCTTGGCGCGGCGGATCAGCAGGTCGATGACCTGCCTGACGATTGGATGGACAATCTGCTCCAGAGCGGATAGCGCTTCGGGGTCAGAGAACACGATCCGGGCCAGCCGCGCACGGTTGATCCTTCCATCTGCGTCGAGGATCCAACGGCCAAACATCTCAACTGTGGGCTGGTAAGCTGGCGCACCGGGTGACATGGCGCGGTGGGCAAGCCCGTCAGCGTCGATGCCAAATGCCCCCAGGTGTTCCAGCATCCGGCGCACCACGCTCTTGCCGGTAGCGATGTTGCCAGTAAGCCCAACTACCGTTTTGTCTGGCCAACGCCTGCTCAAATCTGCTTCACCTCGTCAGCCATCCCGGAAAAGGGGGTCAATGCGGCTATTCTAGCCTCTGGAGGATGGCCCGTCAAGAACGGCCCCGGCAGGCTCTATTCTCTACGGGACACGCGACTGAAGGCCAGCGCCACTCCGCCCACCGCGATCAGGACAGCGGAGAGGCCCAGCACGACGAAGGGGTGCGAGAAAGCATACCGCGATGTGCTAACCAGTCCGGCAGGGCGGTTCCCCCACTCAGGCAGGGGAGAAGCGGCCAGGACGGGCATCGTCAAGCCCTGCTCGGAGATGCCCGTCACCATCGCGCCGATTTCCGTCCAACCGGCGAGGTCGAGCGCGGCCTGCTCAACGAGCACCAGAGGCGGGCCGCCCATCAGGCACTCCGCCTGGGTCTCGCACGGCGCGCCCGGCAGCTCTAGTTGATAGTGCCCGGCCTGGGCGATCAGGATGGCCTCCCTGCCGGTTTGGTCAACGGCCAGGGCCGACTCCGCTAGAGCGGGGATCGTGACCGCTAAACCGTCCGGGGTACGTGCCCACAGGACGCGCGTCGTGCGTTCCCCACGAGGTAGGATGACCTGGAGCAGCTCAGGGCGCTCCAGTAGGAGGGCATCGGTTGCGCTCGCGTAGTGCGCCGTGACCACACGGAAAGCGTCGTAGGCGGGGCGGGGGGTTTGGTCGCTGCGCAGCAGGCCATAAGGTTCAAAGCCGGGCTGAGGCGGCGGTTCATCGATCCATTTGTAGACCGAGACGCGCTCACAGCCCGCCGCCAGCGCCAGCGCAAACTCCTGAAGCAGAAACGAAGCTTGCATATCCTGGGTGACGGGAAAGACCGGTGCCTGCCAGGGCTGGGCCGGGTCGTCGTAGGGCGGAGCGTTGGTTTCATTGATCCAGATCGGCTTGTCCAGGCCAAAGTCGGCCAGCGCGTGCCGGATCGAGCCAACGATGTCCAGTGTGGTCTCTGGCTTGAAGTAGACGTGAACCGACACGACGTCAAAATAGTAGCCGTTCTCGTCCGCAGAGGGGTCCCGGCTGGCGGCGGCCAGAAATTCCCTCAAATAGTCCGGGTCGTGCCAGTAGGTCAGCCCGCCGAGGTGGATTTTGACATCGGAGTCAACCTCGTGGGCAGCAAGATAAGCAACCTTCACGAGCTGATAGTAATCAGCAGCCGTGCCTGCCCACTGCGCACCGAAAACATCGAGCGGGATATCTGGCTCATTCCAGATAATCCAGCGCTGGACACGCCCCCGGTAGGCGCTCACCACCCGGCGCACGAAGCCGGCCCACAGGTTATCCGGATCATCAACGGGCAGGTAGAGGCCGCGTGGAACGCCCGCACCGGGGACGCCGTCTGTGGCGAAAGCGGGGGTGTGCTTCAGCAGGCCGACAACCTCGCGCCCACCTTCGATCTCGCGGTCGATGCGGTCAAGCGGGGCATGGAACCAGTTCCAGGAGCCGGGGCCGTCTTTCTCCAGTTCGCTCCAGTAGAAGATAATGCGCGTCCACCCCACGCGTGCGGCATCGGCCAGCTCCGGCGTGTGGTAAGTCTCCACTGCGCCAAAGCGGGGGTCAGGAGGCGGGGAGCCGGGCTGTGGCTCTTGAGAGCGGGCGGAGCGGGCTGCCGTCAGCGCGCCCAGGCAGGCCGCCATGACAGCCAGATACCATCGCGCCGGAGTGGCGCGGCAGGAGGCACCGGGCATACGTGGCCTCACAACTTGCCCCTGCGGTTCCGCATGATATAGTCGATGGGGTCTTCATCAGGCCTGATAAGCACCTCGCGGGTGCGGCCACCGCTCTCCTCCGGACCGACCACACCCAGCCGGTGCAGGGCATCGATGATGCGCCCGGCGCGGGGATAGCCCACATTGAGCTTGCGCTGCAACTGCGAGGCTGACGCCTCACGCTCTTGCTGGACGATGCGGATCGCCTCCTCCAGCATCTCATCCGTTTCCTCAATGATAGCTTGCCGGGTCAGCGACCGCTCCCAGGGAGACAGTTCCTCTTCATTTTCCCGCCAGTTCTCATGCCAGAAATCGACGATGCGCTCCATCTCGCTATCGCTGACGAAACAGCCCTGCAGGCGGACGGGAGCGGCAGCCTCCGGCGACTGGTAGAGCATATCGCCCCTGCCGATCAGGTCTTCGGCTCCGACGGCATCGATGATCACCCGCGAGTCCACACCCGAGGCGACGGCGAAGGCGATGCGGGCGGGGAAGTTGGCTTTGATTAAGCCGGTCACAACATCGGTGCTGGGCCGCTGGGTAGCGACAACCAGATGGATGCCCGTCGCGCGGGCCATCTGCGCCAGGCGCGTGATCAGATGCTCGGTCTCGTCTGGAAACTCGGTCATCAGTTCAGCCAGCTCGTCGATGAGCACAACGATGCGCGGCATGCGATGCCGGTGATGCCGTCCCCGGTTGTAGATGTCGATGTTGCGGGCATGCACCTCCTCCATCAGCCGGTAGCGGCGGTCCATCTCGCGGGTGACCCAGCGCAGCACGCCGATGATGCGGTCGAGCTTGACCTCGACATGGCCTAGAAGGTGCGGCAGGCCATTGAAACGAACCAACTCAACCATCTTGGGGTCGATCATGATGAGCCTGAGCTGATCCGGGCGGTTATTGGTGACCAGACAGGTCGCGATAGAGCGCAGGCAGACCGACTTACCTGAGCCAGTCGTGCCGCCGATCAGCAGATGGGGCATCTTGCTCAGGTCGGCGGCGTAAGGTGTGCCGTCCACCTCGCGCCCAAGGGCCAGCGCCAGCGGCGAGCGGATCTGGTAGAACTGCTCAGACTCGATGACCGGGCGCAGGGAAACAATGCCCGGCTGTGCGTTGGGCACTTCAATGCCGATATAGTTTGTGCCGGGAACCGGCGCCTGGATGCGGACGCTGGGAGCCGAGAGCGCCAGGGCGAGGTCCTTGGCGAGCGCGGCGACATGGGTCACACGGACGCGCTGCATCGTCTTCTTGCCGTCCTCGCCAACCACCTCTGTGATGGGTGTCACGGCATACTGGGTGACAGTCGGCCCGGCCTTTACCCCCACCACCTCGACCCGCATACCAAAGTCCTTGACCGTCTCTTCGATGATTGCCGCGCTGAGGTTGATCTCCTCCGTGCTTGGGCGGTCGAACCTGGCATTGTCGAGCGCTTCAAGGGGAGGCAGGCGGTCGCTGCGCTTGCGCGTGCGCTTTCTGTCAACGATCTCTTCCAGCTCAAAGCGATGTTCAATCTGGCTGCCCTTGTGGCGAGCCTTGAGCCGTTCGATGCGAGTGGAGGGACGGCTCTGACCGGGGTTGAAGGGAGTCCGGCCCGCTGCACCAGCGCCAGGCCGGAGCAGTACCGCGGCGCCGGCCCCGCGCTGGCCCGTCACGATGGAAGGCCGGCCCGGAATAGGAGGCAGCTCGATGACGCGCGGCCCAGCCGGATCGCTGGGGGAGGAACCATCCCCACCAGGAGCGCCGGGGTCAGGATCGGCAGGCTCAGGGGACAACCGAGGCTCCCAGCGCTCGGCCAGACCCAGGAACCATTCCTGAAGGCGGGTGAGGTTGTCGGTGAGATGCTGGCGCCGGATGCCGCCCAGCAAAGCGGCGCTGATAACCAGCAGGGCCAGCAGCAGGATGCCCGTGACAACATCACCGAGCAGCATGTGCAGCAGGTCCTGGATAGCCCAGCCGACCAGCCCCCCGCCACGCCCCTCCATAGCCTGAGCAAAGGCCTCGATGCGCCCCGCATCACCGCCCACGCTGGCCCGGATACCGGCGTGGATGTAGGCCAGCAGCAGAACAAAGGCGACTTCGCTGATGGTCAGGCGCCACCAGTCAACCCGCACAGGGATGCCCAGCTTAGGGACAAGCAGGACCGCCCCGCCTGCTACAATTACCCCTGAAATGGCATACGAGCCAAGGCCAAAGAGGCGGCGGAGAATCCCAGACCAAGCTGTGCCGATCTCGCCGCTTTCCGGGCTAAGCAACGTCAGGAAGGACAGAAGCCCGACACCGATCAGCAGGAAGCCCAGCATCTCGTCGGTGTAGGGCGGGAGGTCTTTGTGAAGGCGTCGCAGCCAGGCAGGTTCGCGCTGGCTGCTCTGGCTGGCGGGCGCCTCCAGCGAGCGAGACCTGACCCGGACACCCTCAACGCCGGGTAAGGAGCGTACCGGCGGCACGGAGGGGGCACTGCCGCGCTTGGCCGTTTTCTTGGCAGGGGGCTTCTTCTTGCTGGCGCCTGGCTCGGCTGGTGAAAGGGATTTAGGCAGGCTGCCTCCTGCGTTCGTCTGGCGGCGGGGTGGCGTGGCGCCGGTCGCTGGCGGAGACCCGCGCTGGCTGGCGGATGGTCGGGAAGGGAGGGCAGCGCTGCCCGGCGAATCAGCAGACGTACCGCCGGGCGAGCGGGATTCTTGGTTACTCATTGGCGACGACCACCACGTTTCACAGCACCATGACCAACGCCAGACTAGGGACACCCACACCTATCTCACACCGCTACAAGGCAGGCCCGGCCCATCGAGCAGCAGTTGAGCACGCCGTGAGCCAGGACTAAGGGTTTCCTTTGTTGTTGTCTTGCCCGCAGTTGCGCAGGCTCAGGCCGAGACGCCGGTTTGGGCCGTCGATGTTAAGGATGCGGGCCCGTATCCCGTCACCCTCGTTGACCACGTTGCGCGGGTGCAGGAACTGCCCTTCTGCCAGCTCAGAAATGTGAATCAGTCCCTCCAGACCGTCCTCGATGCAGGCGAATGCGCCAAAATCAACGACGTTGGTGACGACGCCCTCTACGATCTGCCCCACGTAGTAGCGCTGCTCGACGGACTCCCAGGGGTCGGGCTGCAGGCGCTTAAGGCTGAGCGCGATGCGCCCTTCTTCCGGATCGACGCTCATGATATAGACTTCGACACTCTGGCCGCTGCGGAGCACGTCACGCGGGTGCCCAACGCGCCCCCATGACAGCTCGGAGATATGAATAAGCCCCTCTACCCCGCCCAGATCGACAAAGGCGCCAAAGTCACAGAGATTGGTCACGGTGCCTTTGCGAACCGTCCCCGCGCGAAGGGAGGTTAACACCTCGGTGCGCTGTCCGGGCCGGGCTTGCGCGGCGCGCTCGGACAGAATAAGACGGTCGAGGGCGGGATCAAGCTCAATAATACGTAGCTTGAGCTTCCGGCCTACGTAGCGAGCCAGCATCGTACGCCGCGCGTACTCGTCAACATCAACTGGGAAGTCTACAAGCTGACTGGCTGGCACAAAACCCCGCAGGCTGTTCCAGGTGACAAGCAATCCACCCTGGTTGTACCCGCGTACAGTCAGTTCGATGGTCTCATCATGCTGGTGGGTTGCCCTGGCTACTTCCCAGTCCCGTTGGTTGGTGTAGTCTCCGGCGTTTGTTTGGAAAGGATGGTCATCCTGTTCGGCCTGCTCCCAGCCATTGTCATCGATGGGAGGAGTGTTCTTACTGGCAGCGTATTCGCCCTCTTTCAACAAAGCTGACCAGTAGCCTTCATCCAGATCCAATGGCGGTACGGTGGCAGGTGGTTCGTTCTGAGGCGGCAGCTCTGAGGACATGTCTCGAACCTTCCTTAAGAAACTCCTCTTACAGCACACAGATAGTTTGCTTGTTGGAGTGAAAGGACTTCTGTCCCTACCAACCAATACAATGCTTGTCGGTCTAGGCGGGCGTAAGGAAACACCGGCTGCGCCAATGCTCCATACGGCAAGGATGACGCCCGGTCACAGGTTTATTGCGATAGAGGTACAAGGCAGATGGCCGTAAGCCGGCGTGCCCGGCGGCCTGATCAGGTTTTCGGCCATCCACGTATCTAGGATGCCAGAAGCAGACTGAATTGTCAAACGCCAGCGCCGACGCTCCTCTTGGCGCGACCGACGTATTGGAATGATCGCCAACATCCCCCCTACTGGCGCAAGGCTGCTTAACTTGCATTATTTGCCGGACGGAGCACTAACCTTCCAGCCGAGGCTCCGACGATGTTACCCGTTCGTGTCTGGAGCACAGCCGGAGAATCTCCATCCTGCGGGTGGCGCTCACTCTGCTTGCAGCAGGCTCATCAGCGCCGTGACCAGCTCGATCAGGCGCTCAATGTGTGGGTTGAGCACGGGGGCCAGCTCGGGGTTGACTTCGCCGTAGCCGCGCAGCGACGTGGCGCGGACCTCATGGAGATCGACCCATAGCACGCTCAGCTGCCCCAGGAGAGCCGCCCGGTTATCGTGGGCTTCTGTAGGCAGAGCGAGGGCCTGCGCCAGCGCGTCAATCTCGCGCAGACCCGCGTCGATGAGCCGCTGCATCTCGCCGATCTGGGCCTCAGAGAGCACCGTATCACACTGATACAGAATCCCTTGCTCGCGGCGGTCCAGCTCGCTCAAGGCCCCCCGCAGGCTCATCTCGAGTGTTCTCAGCGTGTGCGCCACTGAATTGCGCTGGTATGGGTTCAGGAGGTCCTCGGGCATATCCTGTGTCCAGGCTCTCTACCGCTCTGCGCGCGGGTCAGGGCCGAAGACGCCCCTTTCCCCGGTGATGCGAATGACCCGGCGCCAGCTTATTCCTTCGACCTTCGTCATCTCATGGCTGTGCAGGTAATTGCTCTTGCCGATCATCCCGTTCAGGTCGGCTTTGAGCCGTGACCAGACGACCTTCTGGATGCTGGCAAGCTGCTGGCGGTTGGACAGGTCTTGCGTCCCCAGCAGGGCCTGCCGGAAGTGAGGCAGACACAGACCATTCTCCGAGGACAGGTAGGCGTCCCGCAGCCGGGAGTCGGCCACGTACTGGCCCAGGGCTTGGATGTAGCGCCGCTCCGCACCCGCCACCAGCCTACACACGATACATGGCTCGTCGGGTTCCAAGCGTTCGGCCAGGAGCGACTGTTCGTCAGACCTTCTCCGCAGCCCCAAAAGCCCCCGCCCACTGGCAGCCTCCTGATCGGCAGTTTCCTCCATAATCTGGAGTACTTCATCCAGGGCCGCCTCGTAGAGGATAGCGATTCCCAACGACATCCCCCTGTACTGGAGAGCTTGCCAACTGTGTTCGTTGCACAGGCCGCGCCGCGCCCGGAACGCCCGGTGTATGTCCGTATCGAGCGCTAGCTCGTAGAGCAGGTTGTCGAGAAAGCGGTCGGCGTCGCGCAGCAGCAGGTTGCACACAGCGCAGCCGGGCTTCTTGAACATCTCCACAAGCTCGTAGTAGCTGAGCGGTGTCGGCAGCATCCGCTCCCGGATTCCTAGCTTTGATCCGACCCAGTCAATCGTCTGTGAGAAGAGGGTTAGGGCCTTCGACACCATCCGTCATACTCCCAGGTTGCGCGCCGCCCGGTTCCATTCGATCTGGCCGTGCCTTACCAGGATGATCGTGGTCACTGCTTTCTCTCCCGACCCATGCGCTGAGTCCCTTTCTTCCTATGATCGCGGCCCGCCGCCGGTTGCAGCCAGCCGCCCGGATAGCCTGGCCCGGACAGCCGGAGAGGGATCGGCGAGGACTTTCTGCGCCACTGCCCGTATGCCGTCCTCAGGCAGCGCCATCTCATTCAGGGCATCCACCACGGCCTTGCGCGCGGCGATGGGGGTGGGGCGTTCAAAGCAAAGCCGGTATCCCTCAAGAAGCGCAGCCTTCACATCAGGCAGGGCGGCCATCACGTCTGCTGCGGGGCCGTCAAGCTTCCCTGCCGCGTGCTCGATCGCCGAGCCGAAGACCGCCAACGTGTGAGCCGCCGCCCCCCGCAGCCCCAGGTCTGTGCCCTCGTCGGCGATGATCCCTACCAGCACGGGAAGCAGTTCCTGGGCAGCGGCTATAACCGTCGCGGGTTCCCCTGCTAGCATCCTGACGTTGTACGCCACGATCCAGAGGATGTCAACCCGCCGATCGCCTCGTGCGGTTCTCAGGCCCGTTTCGAAGGCATGCAGCAGTGCCCTGTGCTCGGCATATTCCATAACGCAAAAGCCCACCTTGCGGTGGGCAGATCGCTCTTGGTCACATGCCTCCCACCGCGACCCGGCACGGTAGGAGTCATCAGCCTGTTGCAGCGTTTATGGCGGACTCCATCGCCATCAACAGACTATACCCCTAGGGCGGGCCAGCCGCAAATTGCCGCGCTCTGGCCCACTACAATTAGGAAGTTGTTAGGTGACAAGAACTGCCGTGCGGGGTACAATCAACTTAACTGAATGGCGATGAGGCTCGCCTCACTGTCCCTATTCCTGCGGACTGATGGCCTCTACCTAGCCAGATGCGTGAGCATGGCTGCGTAGAGGCCTTTTCTGTTGAAGATGAACCAAGAGAGTCCATGTCATGGCTTTCCATAGCATCCTGTTCAAGAGCGCTGACGACGGCATGGTGCGAGAGACGCCGGAGGCTCCTGAATGCTTCGGGGATCTGTTGCTTGACCAGGTTATTGACGCCATCACCGCCGGCAGGCAGGAGTATAACCTGAAGCCGTTCTTCTATACCCCCCTGCACGACGTGGACGCGATCGTATACCGGCACGAAGTGATGCGCGACCTCGAAGATAGGGCACTATTTGAGATCATCAAGGCGTTTGCCCGCAAGTTGCGCTCAGTGCGCATCCACCTGACCCTGGCCGACAAGCTCCACTACAAACGCAACCGGGAGGGGGTCTTCCTGAACGCGGTAGAAATCTACTGCGACGCGGTCACCGACCTGGTGCACGATCTAGCTCCGCTGGCCCTGCGCTCACGCGGGCTGCTGGCCTTTCGCGACTATGTGACACAATACGCCCAATCCGAGCGGTTCACTACCCTGTTGGCGGAGACCGGGCAGCGCCGTAGTGAGCTGGCATCTGTGCAGTACTGCGTGATCATCAAGGGGGATCGCGTCAGAGTGCGGAAGTACCAATCCGAGATCGACTACAGCGCCGAGATAGAAAGGACCTTCGAGAAGTTTAAGCAAGGGGCAACAAAGGATCACAAGATCGACCTGGCGACTGGGTCGGGCATGAACCACGTCGAAGCGCAGATCCTGGACTTCGTGGCGCGCTTGTATCCTGACATCTTCGCGAGTCTCGAAGACTACTGCACCAGGAACGCAGCCTTTCTGGACGAGACGCTGGGTGCCTTTGAGCGGGAAATCCAGTTCTACATCGCCTATCTGGAGCACATCGCGGGCCTGAAACAAGCCGGGCTAAAGTTCTGCTACCCCGAAGTCTCCCTTACGTCGAAGGAAATCTTCGTCCACGACAGCTTTGACATCGCCCTAGCCTACAAGCTGGTTGGCGAAGGGGCGAGCGTGGTCTGCAACGACTTCACCCTTCGGGGAAAGGAGCGCATCTTCGTCGTGTCGGGCCCCAATCAGGGCGGCAAGACGACCTTTGCGCGCATGTTCGGGCAGTTGCACTATCTCGCCAGCCTGGGCTGCCCGGTGCCAGGCAGGCAGGCACGGCTCTTTCTCCCCGACAGAATATTTACACACTTCGAGAAAGAGGAGACGATCAAGAGCCTGCGCGGCAAGCTCCAGGACGACCTGGTGAGAATCCGCGACATTCTCAGCCAGGCCACACCCAATAGCATTATCATCCTGAATGAGATATTCACCTCTACTACGACTGAAGACAACCTCTTCCTGAGTAAGGCGATCATGGAGCGCATCATGCAGCTAGACTTGCTGTGCGTGTTCGTGACCTTTGTGGTCGAGCTGGCATCACTCAGCGAGCAGACGGTCAGCATGGTCAGCACGGTGGTTCCTGACAATCCGGCCCTGCGAACGTTCAAGATCGTGCGGAGGCCCGCCGACGGGCTGTCTTACGCCATCTCCATCGCCGAAAAGCACGGGGTCACCTATGAGAGCATCAAGGAGCGCATCCAGCCATGAAGGCTTTTCTCATGCACCGGGATCGTGACTTTGACTTGCAGCAGGCGTTGCCGCACAATGCGCCAGCTCTGATACAAGATCTGGAGCTGGACACGCTGTTCAACGCGATGGCGCTGGGCGACAGGTTCCTCTTCGACGTGGCCAAGGTGGCTGTTCTGTCTGGCTTGAACCCTGACTCGGACACCATTCTGTACCGGCAGGCCATCTTGCGGGATTGCCTGAGGAACCCCTCCGTCATCAGGGATATCTACCAGATTCCGATTGATGCCACCGAGAACAAGAGAAAGCGCTGGTTGGGGATTTTCAGCAGGTATCCAGGCGCAATGCTGTCCAGCGCAGTGGAGATGATGCAGATGTTCATGGGCCTGCTCAAACGGCTGAGGCAAATCGCTGATGAGCACGCCCACCGATTCGAGTCGGAGGGCTTCACGACCTTCTTTGCGATGATCCAAAAGGAGCTTGACGACAAGTATTTCGCCACCGTGCTCGATCACCTGCGGGAGCTGCGGTTCCGGGACGGGGTCATGATCAGCGCCAAGCTGGGCGAGGGCAACGAAGGCACCAACTACGTGCTGCGCAAGCCAGAGAACGGCGGAAGCTGGGTGAAGCGCGTCCTTGCCCCCAGCACGCCAACCTATTCCTTTTCCATCCATCCCCGCGATGAGCATGGCGCCAGGGCTTTGGGCGAGCTGAGAGACAGGGGGATTGTCCTGGTGGCCAGCGCCCTGGCCCGTTCCGTCGACCATATCGACAGCTTCCTGAACATGCTGGGGTGCGAGTTGGCTTTCTACGTCGGTTGTTTGAACCTGTATGAACAGCTCGACAAGATGGGTGAGCCAGTCGCCTTCCCCGTCCCCATAGGCCTCAATGGGCGTCGACTCTCCTCTACGGGGTTATATGATGTGTGCCTAGCTCTCACCATGCAACAAAGGGTGGTGGGCAACGATGTAAACGCCGATGCGAAAGACCTTCTGATAGTCACAGGCGCTAACCAGGGCGGCAAATCGACTTTCTTGCGCAGCGTTGGCCTGGCCCAGTTGATGATGCAATGCGGTATGTTTGTGCCCGCCGAGTCCTTCACCTCCAACCTGTGCGACGGCCTGTTTACGCATTACAAGCGGGAAGAAGACGCTACCATGACCAGCGGCAAGCTCGATGATGAGCTTAGTAGAATGAGCGAGATCGTCGAGCTGGTCACGCCAAACTCTATGGTGCTGTTCAACGAATCTTTTGCTGCGACAAACGAAAGAGAGGGGTCGGAGATCGCGCGGCAGATCGTATCGGCGCTACTGGAAAAGGGAATCAAGATTGTATTCGTCACGCACCTATATGAATTTGCGCGCAGTCTCTATGACAGGAGAATGGACAACGCTATTTTCCTGCGGGCCGAAAGATGCAGAGGAGGGAAGCGTACGTTTAAGATGATCGAGGGCAGACCGCTGCAGACCAGCTACGGCAGAGATTTGTATGTCCGGATATTTGGGACAGACAACTGAGGGCGAGATGTGCCAGTCCGTGCCGAGAGGGGAGTGGATAATATCTGTTGTTGCTCAGTGACAATGTCCCCTTAATTGTTCAATAAAAATGTCACCTTCCGAGAAAGCCTGCCCCGCCCGTCACCACGAAACGTTTGCTGTTCCAGAAGCTCATGGAACCCTCCTTTGGAAATAGCGGCTGAGTGTCCTGCTGCGAGTTGAAATGGTAACACGCAAAGGGCAGTTGGCGAACCCGACCGGCCGTTCCTTTCGCACGCTTGGGCTGAACGAGTGCTGAAGCCGATGGGGTATGCTGGTCGCTCCTGAGCACTCCATTCGGGGCGCTTGACCCACCCGGCGACTCGCCGTACAATGATCAAAAACTGGTCTGACCACAGACCAGCTATAGGACACAGGTACACAGCGTTGAGGAAGTCATATGCCCGATCTTCCGACCTGGGCCGCCCCCGCCAAGCCTGCTGAGCTGACCTACGCTCGCCTGATAGATGCCATCCTTGATGGCACATTCTCAGCCGGCAGCGTGCTGCCCGGTGAACGCGAGCTAGCCGACCGGTTGGGAGTGACGCGCTCGACCCTGCGCGAGGCCCTTCAGCGCCTGGCGGCCAACGGCTGGCTGGATATCCAGCAGGGTAGGCGCACCCGCGTGCGCAACATCTGGATGGAAGGAAATCTGAACATCCTGGCGACTCTGGTCGAGCATCAGGCGGTGCTGCCGCGAGCCTTCGTTCCCCAGCTGTTGGAAGTCCGCAGCGCCCTGGCACCGGCCTATACGTATGCCGCGATCCAGCATAACGCCGGGCGGGTCGCCAGACTGCTGAAGAAGTTGATCGGCGAACTGGCCGACACCGAGGCTAGCTTTGCGCGCACAGATTGGGTGCTGCACCACCAGCTTACCGTGCTATCGACCAACCCGGTGTACACGCTCATCCTGAACGGCTTCGCCGGGTTCTATGAGGAGATGGCGCGTCTCTACTTCGCGCTGCCCGAGTCTCGTGCCAGCTCGCGGCAGTTCTATGTCGATCTGCACCGGGCGGCTGCCCTGGGGGACGCCGAATTGGCCCGCTCCATCTGCGCAGCAGTGATGCTGCACAGCATTGCGCTGTGGGACCGGGCCAGCGAGCATAAAGAGTGGGCGCCTGAGAGGGAGCGATAGCCTATGCGGCGCTGGAATGGGTGGGGAGATGAGACTGTCGATTACCCTGTCCTGCCTGGCGCCCTGAGCTGGCTGGAGGGTCAGATCGGCCCCGCCTCGCCCCCTCAGGACGTGACCCTTGCCCAGGTCATCCGGTCGGTGCCTGAGCCACGCATCCCCCACCACACCCTGATCAAAGCCGATCCGGAAGACCGTGTGCGACATGCGCGTGGGCAGTCCCTCCCGGACTGGGTAGCCATGCGTAGCGGGCGGATCGGCGCCTTCCCGGAGGGCGTTGCCTATCCCCAGGATGCGGCTGATGTCGAGGAAATCTATGCTTTCGCCCGGCAGACGGGGGCCGTCCTGGTTCCCTACGGCGGGGGGACAAGCGTGGTCGGGCACATCAACCCGGAGCCGGGTGGCCCTCCGGCGATTACCGTCGATCTGTCAGCGATGAGTACCCTTGAGACGCTCGACGAAAAGAGCCTGTTGGCGACCTTTGGCGCTGGCGTGCGTGGCCCTTACCTGGAGGCCGCGCTGCGCGCCCGGGGCTACACCCTCGGCCACTTTCCCCAGTCTTTTGAATACTCCACGTTAGGAGGCTGGGTCGCCACACGGTCAAGCGGGCAGCAGTCACTTTACTATGGGCGAATTGAAGACCTCTTGGCCGGGGGACAGGTCATTACTCCAGCAGGCGTCCTTGACATGAACCCACATCCGGCCAGCGCAGCCGGGCCGGACCTGCGCCAGTTTGTGCTCGGCTCCGAGGGGCGGGCAGGCATCATCATCCGGGCAATCGTGCGCGTCTCTCCGCTTTCGGAGGAGGAGCAGTTTCGCGGGGTC
>FWPU01001432.1_pt1 | contig 71291 bp, 43 predicted proteins | sample 2228361 | NCBI WGS metagenome assembly FWPU01 (sample SAMEA103939777, study PRJEB20133) | metagenome | reverse complement strand
CTCTGCCCTGCCGGACGCGTTCGCCCTGCCTGAGCAAGCGGGGACGCTTGCTGTACGGAGCCGTAGCATAAGCGTCCTCGCTTGTGCAGATGTGCCGAACGTGTTCGCCCTGCCTGAGCAAGCGAGGACGCTTGCTCTACGGGGCCGTACCATAAGCGTCCTCGCTTGTGCAGATGTGCCGAACGCGTTCGGCCTGCCCGAGCAAGCGGGGACGCTTGCTCTACGCCGACCTGCCGGACGCGTTCGCCCTGCCTGAGCAAGCGGGGACGCTTGCTCTACGCCGACCTGCCGGACGCGTTCGCCCTGCCTGAGCAAGCGGGGACGCTTGCTGTACGCCGACCTGCCGGACTTGTTTGGCCTGCCCGAGCTGCTGTACGCCTCTCAGGGAAAGTACCTCGCTGCCAGCGCTGGATCAGGCCGCGTGGCCAAGCTTACGCCCACGCCCAACAGCAACGAGACGGCCAACCCCCAAACGAGCGGATCCACTCCCCCCACGTACAACGGCGCAAAGCTGTCGTGGCGAGGCATGCCCCAATTGAAGAATCGCAGCCAGGCCGAGGGCTGCCGGCGTCCCTCCGCCTCGGGCAACACAGCACCAGCGGACCGGCTTCCCCCAGCCGGTCCATGACCGCCTGCTCCCGCGGCGCCCGGGCCCGTCTCCTCTGGTGCATCAGCCCCCGCCGCATCAGATCCTCCGGCATCGTGCGCCTCCACGGCCGGCGCATGCGCAGGAGTTTCTCGGTGCGCCGCCTGGCGCGCGCTATCGATCCATCCAAGCGCATACAGCGCGAAGACCGTAAGGCCGCCGCCCAGCATAGCAGCGAGCACGCCCGCGCGCGTGGCACGCCGCCAATAGAGCGCGAGCGCCATGGGTATCAAGAAAGAACAGCCCTGGCCGCTGCCGGTGAATACGATCACGTACTGCAAGAACTGCGGCGGGTTGAGTGCGCCGATCATGACGACTAAGCCCACCAAACCCGTCACCAGGTAGCTACAGCGGCGGATGGTCCGTTGCGACACATTGGGATTGATGGTGCGCTGGTAGATGTCTCGCACCAGGCTGGAGCTGATAAGTAGTAAGAACGCGGCGACAGTGGACATGATCGCCGCATAGGGTGCCGCCAGCAGCAGGCCGGCGCACAAGGGGCCGATGCGCCAGTTGCCCAGCATCAGGCCGCTGGTCACGTGGCGGGCCATGGCTGGCATGATGCTGTCCGGCTCGCCCTCGGTGCCAATCTCGCGCAAGTACTCCGTGGGAAAGATCGCACGCGCGCAGACGAAGATCACGATTAGGCTCAGGTACGTAATCACGTAGTAGCCGCATACCAGCAGCAGCGCGCGGCGCAGGCTGGCGGAGTCCTTGAAAGACATCAGCCGCACCATGCCGCTGGGCTGTCCTGCGGCCATGAGCGACCACATCAAGAAGAACGAGAAGGCGAGTCCCAGCGGCAGGAATTGTCCCGGCCCTGGCCCGCGAATCAACCGCGGATCCTGCTCCCACAGACGCTGCGTGGCCGCCGCCAGACCGTGCAGCTCGGTCCTGCGGTCGGCCCGCCGCTGATCTCCACCGCGGGCACCGTTGTCGGGCGGCTCTGCTTGCCCCACTGGTGTTGCCCTTGCCGCCGGCGGGGCATCGGGCAACCCTGCCTGCACCACTGAGGGAACGGCCCTTACCGCTAGCACGGCCATGAGAATTACGCCCGCCAACATCACCAGCCCTTCCAACACGTCGGTCCAGGTGACGGCCCAGAAGCCACCATAGGTCGTGTAGCCAACGACCGTGAGCGCAAAGATGACCAGCCCGATCAAGTACCCCTTGTCCACGCGCAGTCCCAAGATAGGGAGCCGCACCTTCTGGGGTGGAAACCGCACGTGTTTTTCCAGCACGCGGCGGCCCACCTGAAAATAGACCTCCACTTCCTGCTCTTCGTTGACCCGCGTTCGTTCGGGCAGGAATTTGGCTTGCAGGTGGGGGATGGGCGTGCGTTGCAGCTCGGTACGTCCGTCCTCCAAGCGGAAGGTGAGGACCACTTGGTTCCCCTGTACGGCGGCACCCACGAACTGCGCCCTGGCCGGGGGCAGGCGCAAGGCCTCTTTCATCACCAGTCCGCCCGCCTTGAACTGCGCCACCAGGTTGAACGCCACATAGAGCAAGATGAGCAGCGTGGCACAGATGCCCAGGCCAGGGCTCTCAAAACGGTCGCGCAGTACGTCGGGCACCGTGACCGCCCCAGAGACACGTGCCACCTGGTTGATGCGTTTGCCCATGAGGGCCATCGTCGTCAGGGGTACGACCATGTAGCTGGCGATCCACAGGGCCATCACCCAGCCATGCGAGTAGATAAGCGAGGGGAAGCCCATGAACGTACCGCCGCTCACCGCGGTCGCTGCAACGGTGAGCGCCAACACCCAGGCCCCCAGCCCGCGGTTCCCCAAGAAGTATTCCTTCACGAAGTTCCCGCGGCCCAGCAGGCGATGCGAGATCACGCCCAGCACGGCCACGCCCAGCAGGTAGCAGGCGAAGGCGGCAATCACCTGCCAACTTTCGCGAGACAGCTCAAGTCCCATGGGTGGGTGCCTCGTCACGGTCTGCGCCCAACGGGTCGTCTTTCATCACGCGCAGGCAGAACCAGACGGTCGCTGCGGTACATGCCGCCCAAGGGCAGAGAATGCCGTAGCAAACCCAGCGCGGCACGCCCCACACCTGTTCGTGCGGCTGTGCCGGTTCTGCCCTCGCCAGCCCAGTGCGGACAAGCCAGCTTTCAGGTGCATGCTCGTAGCCTCGCAGGAAGCTGTAGCCCACTGTCCAGGCAAGCGCGAGGAACCACACGCACATCACAAAGCGTGCCTCACGGCGTGCATGCGAGAACACAGAGGCCAGGGTTTGACGATCCATAGTTGGACGAGCGGCGGGCTGGAGTGGCGAGGATAGCGCGGCCTGGACCACGCTGCTGCGGATTTTAGGTCCCCGTACGCGGCGGCTCAAGCACACCGCGGCGGGCATGCCGCAGCTCGAGCATACTCTGACCGATAGACCGCGGTCGTGGCACGCGGCGCTAAAACACACTGCCGCAGGCCCGTGGCGGCTTGGGAGGCTCTGGCACGCCGCGGCTCACGCACGCTTGTGAGCGTGTCTCCGACCGCGCATCTGCGGCGCACTGGCCGTCGCAGCCGTTCTAAGCTGAGCAGCGGGCCACGCAGGCTACTGCGGAGTGCAACGAACCGATCAGGACGTTTCGGCAGCCGGTACGAGAAAGCCGGCCGCGTCGGCGCGCAACAGACCAACAGAAAGCGCCAATTCGACGCCGCTGCGCGCCAGCTCGGCAAGCTGTGGGCCCGCACGCTTGAAGCCCATCGCGCGCAGTGCCGCTGCCGGCAGCTCATCGGCCGGTATTCCGCACTCGAACCTGGCCGCCAGCACGGCCGCCGCCGCCACTTCGTGTGGATCGATCAACCGCGGATCGGTGACCGCCTGCTCGTCCCCGCGCCACCGCACGGGCGGCTGAGTCTGCCCCGGCAGCCACGCGAATTCGCCGCGGAGTACAAGTCCGCCCCGCCCCGCTGCGCGATCGATTGCATCGTCGATGAGCGCCTTGGCCTCGCCGCGCGCCGTCGTGCCGTACAGGCTGCAAACCTGCCGCGCCAGCTCCTCTCTATGGATGGGCCACTCGACCTGGACGATCTGTTTCAGCAGCGCATCGAGCTTACTAGGCGAGAGCCTCAGCAGGCTTTCTCGCGCACCCCGCCGCCTGCCCCGGTACGCACGGTACGGTTGCACACCGGGAAGCATCTGGGTGCCCGCATCCGCCGTACCTTGCGGCGCTGGGGACGGCTGCGCCTCGGAACGGCCGCCGATCGAAGACGCAGTCTGCGCTTCCAGGCCTGCGGCATTCTCTGCCGCCACAGGTTTGCCGCGCGCAACCCGCCCTCCGCCCTGGCTCTGCCGAAGCTCGCAGCCCTCGGTCCTCCCCCGCGGCAGTGCAGGTCCCTCCGCGCCACGATAGGCATCGGGCCCAGCGTGTGCATCTCCGCCTCCGCCTAGGGCGGCCGTACCCTGCGTATCCGCCGCAGGCACGCTCCCTTCATGCGGGTCGCCGGCCAGCGCATCGGCCAACAGCCGCTCCAGGCGCGCTACTACTTGCTCGGGTTGTCTGAGCCACGCTGTGGACCAGACGCGAGCCACGCGCCAACCCAGACCATGCAGCACTTCTTCTACCAGGCGTTCACGGTCGCGCACCGTGGGCAGGGCTGCCCATGCCCTGCCGTCGCACCGGATGCCCAAGAGATACCGGCCGGGGTGTCGAGGATCTCTCACGGCCAGATCCAGCGGCCCTGGCTGCGGCAATGCCACGACCTCCCATCCGCGCGCACCCAAGGCGCGGCAAATCTGCTGCTCGATCACCCCAGGGGTTGCGTTTGGCGCGGCCCGCGCTGCCGGCGGCAGGGCCGCATACTCTAGAAAATCTCTAAGCGCGCGTACTCCGCGCGGGCTTGCGGGTCCGACCTTCAGGTCCTCGGCTCGCAGAGAGGAGAAGACGACGCACTGGCGCCGCGCGCGGGTTACAAGGACGTTCAACCGCCGCCAGCCGCCTTGCTGATTGAGGGGGCCGAAGTTGAGGGAGACCTTGCCCTGAGCATCGCGGCCGTAGCCCACGGAGAGCAAGATCACGTCTCGTTCGTCGCCTTGGATGGTCTCGAGGTTTTTGACGAAGAATGGTTCCTCGGGATGCGTGGCGAAGAACGCCTCACAGGCCGGATCGGTTTCGGCCAGGCGGCGGCGCTCGATTTCGTCTTGAATGGCACGTTGCTGGGCGAGGCTAAAGGCTCCTACGCCCAGCGACAGATGAGGGCGGTGGCGTGCGTGCCAAAACACCTCTTCGGCGACGGCGCGTGCCTCGTCCGGGTTATAGCGTCCTGCGCCGCGCGCGTAGGTTGCCTGGGGCAAATGGCGTAGAGAGAGGCCCAGATCTTCTTGCGCCTCGCAGGGGCTGGGGAAGACGCGAAGCTGGCCATCATAGAACGTGCGGTTGGAGAACTCGATGAGAGATTCGTGCCGGCTGCGATAGTGCCAGCGGAGCATGGCGGTGGGGAGGCACACATGGCCGATGCCCAGCACGCTTTCCAGGTCGGTCACGGCCGCGGGGGAGGGTTCCTGATCGGCGTCGTCCTGGCCGTTGGAGTCGAGTTCGGCGCTGTCGTAGGCGGAGAAGAAGCGGGTGGGGGGGAGCTGCCTTTCGTCGCCCACGAGTATGAGCTTCGTGGCGCGGGCGACGGCACCTAGGGCATCGGCGGGTTCGATCTGGCTGGCTTCGTCGAAGATGGCGGCGTCGAAATGCAATCGGCCTGGTTCGAGAAACTGGGCGACGGAGATGGGGCTCATCAAGAAGCAGGGTTTGAGAGACTGGACGGCATCTCCGCAGAGGCGGAGGAGTTGCCGCAGGGGTTTGATACCGCGCCGGCGGCGGATCTCTGCCTGCAAGAGCGCGAGGCGCGAGCTGCGGCTGGCCGTGCGGGCTGGACCTGGCCGGCGTGCATCGATCTCTGCAACCAGCCGCGCGCGGCTGGTTTGCAGCCATTCTCGGTCGAGCTGGCGGAAGCGCTCGGCAAGTGCATCTAGATCGGCAGCCGTTCGGGCGGCCAACAATGGCCGCTGCCTACAGGCAGCCTCGAACCAGAGGCGATAGAACTGGCGCAAAAACACCTCGCTCCACTGTGGGAACGGCACGGCGCGGCCATCACCCCGGCACCAATCGAGAATTGGTTGCAGCCGCGCGGCCGTGCATTCGTGCCAGCGCCTCACGACCAGCAGCCAATCGTCGAGCAGGGCCGTGGCCTCGGCGCATGCGAGCAGCCGCTGCCGCCAGCGCTCCAAGGGTATCGCTTCCGCCGCTCCGCCCAGAAACTCGTCTGCTGCAAGTTGAAGACTCGTGCACAGCATCGACCACGAACTCTCCCAGGCAGCCAGGGCGGCAAGAAACGAGCCCGCCAGCGGGACAAGCCCCGCACGGCCGGCAGGCGTGAGTGCCCGCGCCGCAGAGTCGGCCGGCAAGTACCCCTCCCGCACGAGCCGACGTATGACAACGGCGTACCGCACGTATTCTTCCAACTCGCGCGCGTCGCTTTCGGTCCCTTGCCAGTGCGGCCCGAACAGCGCTGCACCATCGGCATCCAAACGTTCGATTTCGCGCCGGCATGTCTGCAACCGGGCCATCTGCACAAGTTGGTGCGGCACTCGGGCATCCCACGGGCTATGCCCTTTGAGCAGCGATGCCAGGCGCAGACCGTCTGCATACCAGCGGGGGTTAAGCCAGCGCCAGGGCGATTCTGCCTGCCGCACGCGGCGCATGGCCAGAGCGTCCCAGTCGAGCGCGGCCCGCTCCGCACGCGGGTGAAACCACCCCTCTAGCTCCTTGCGCAGTTCTGCCTGCCGGCGGCAGAGTTCGATCAGGCGCAAGGCTTCGCGCGGCGCGGCATCCCAAGCGGGGCTTACGGGCACGCCAGGGCGAAGCTGTATCTCCCCCGTCAACCCACACACGGCGTCTTGCAATCGGCGGCAGTCTGCCAGCGTGGCTGGCGCGGGGATGTTCAGATTTGCGGCCGCCGCACCCGCAGCGGCCAACATGTTTTCGAGAGCCGCCACCGTCTGGCGCAGGCTGGCCGGAAGCTGCTGTCGCTCGAGCAGAGCCAGCTCGGTAACCCAGGTCCCTCGCCAGGGGTTCTCGAATCCGCCCGCTTGCTCCAACGCAGAGGCCAGGCCGGTGAGCGCCTGTTGGCAGGCGTGCAGCCGCTCGGATGTCCAGTCGAGCACATGCTCAACGTCGAACGCGGCCTCCGCCGCCTGACTGTACTGCACGCACTTCTCGATCGCCTCTCGCGGAGAAATCCCCAGCGCACCAAGAGGTTCGTGCAGATCTCGCACCAGGTTGCTCAGCTCGTTGCGCACGCGCTCCAGTTCGTTGGCCTTGGCCTCAGCAGCCTGCGGCGGATGAAAGTCGGTGCGCAAGGCGCGATCGAGTTCGTCCAGCACCCGCCGCTTGCTCACCTTGCGGCTATGCAGCTCGAGCACAAAATCTCCCAGCCCCACGGCGTCCAGCCGCCGCTTGACCACCTCGAGCGCTGCCGCCTTCTCGGCCACGAAGAGCACACGCTTCCCCTCTGCCAGAAACTCGGCAATCAGATTGGTGATGGTCTGAGACTTGCCGGTGCCCGGCGGACCGTCGATCACCATGCCTTGCCCCTCCTTGGCCGCCATCAGGGCAATCTGCTGGCTGCTGTCCGCATCGAGCACCAGATAGAACTCGTGGGGACGGCGCTGGTCCAACTCTGCCGGCTCCGTCGCGCGGGGAGCAGCTATGCTGGTGGCGCTCATTCCTGCCAAGGCCCGCACCAGTTCGTGGCGGCGGAGTGCATCCTCGGGCCAGCGCTCCGGATCCAGATCGAGGTACATCAGCAGCTTGGCAAACGAAAACAGGCCGAGGTGCGCCTCGCCGTGCAGCCGCCAGCCAGGCAGGCGTGCAACCTGTTCTTCAACCGCGCGCCACAGCGCCGCGAACGGATCGTCTGCCGCCAGCTCCAATTCAGGCAGTGCAATACCAAACTCGCGCCGGCATAGCTCCGCCAGTACCGGATTCACCTGTGGATCGTCGTCGCGCGGCCTCAAGCGATATGGGTCCCGCGCACTGCGCCGGACCAGCTCAACAGGCACCAACACCAACGGCGCACGGCTGGACGGCTTGTCGTCCCCAGATTTCCATTCCACCAACCCCAGGGCCACGTAGAGGATATCGCACCCCTGTTCCTGCTGGGCACTCTCGGCCTCCCGCGCCAGGTGGAACAACCGATCGTGTAGCTGCGTCTCATCGAGGTCGAGCACCGCTCGGTACCTCGGGCGCGGCGTGCCTGCCGCAGGCGGCTCATCGCGGCCGAGGTCCGGCGGGCCATCCAACACCGTATCCGTCGGGACTCCACCGTTTGCCACGGCCTGTACCTCGGGCAGATGCCCCTCGGCCGGGGCTGGCTGGGGTTGGAAGACGGCCGGTAATGGCTGAACGCGGGGAACCCACGGAGCTGACCGGCCCTTGGGCACAGCAGGGGCAAGATGCTCGGCAGTTGCAGCGGGTGCTGACTGATCATGGGATGCTACAGGGGCCGGCTCGGCGCTGGTGATGCCCGGGGCCGGTTCGTCCCCAGGGACAGTGGGCGTGCGCTGCCCGCTCGAATCGGGGGACGATGGCTGTGAATCCGCTTCTGGAACGTGGGAAGCAACAGCCGTTGCATCGTCCGACCGGCTGGCTGCAAGTTCGACGGTCCGCTGGTCGACGGCCAGCCAACGATACAGCGTCGCGGCGTCCGGAGAACGCACAGCCGCCGACCGTTTGCCACCGGGTTTGAAGTTCAGCAGGCGGTTGCGGCGCGTCAGATCCAGAAGCTGGCGGCGGACCTGTTCCAGCCGGGCGTCGATCGTCATGTGGCCTCTACTTGCAGCCCGCAGGCAGCGAACACATGGGCATGGCAACCGCTCGCCGCAAAATGGCAGCAAGATCGCAGCAAACGGGCCAGAGCGGGCATTCTTACGGGCTGATGTTCTTTCTGTCTTATCTTGTAGGAACGCAGCCCTCAAGGTCGCCTTCGTTCGACGCAGGGCTCCCGAGCGGGCCGGTCGTCTCGTGCGAGGGCGGTGGGGCTGCCCCTTCACGATTCACCGGGATTCGGCCCGCATCTGGGGCGGGAGTCATACGCAGGCCGTGGCGTGGGTGTGGGAACTCCTTCATAATCAACGGCGCGGCCAGCCATCTGTGCCGGGCGGCTGCGCGACAGATCGAAGCCGCCCGGTCGAGAATCTTGGTCCACAGGCTTCGATGCTGGAACCAACCGAACCAACAGACCCCTGGCATCGAAGCAGCCTCGACCACCCATACGCCTGGTAAAGCCGGCCGCCCAACGCAGAGATGCGCTAGAGCGTAACGTGGCCCCCCATACGCCTGGTAAAGCCACGCCGTACAGCTTTGTTAAGCCGGGCGAGACAAAACCGACCCGTTTTCGACTTGCAATGCGTCAGCCCGGACCTGAATTGGAGAACTCTACAGATAGAGTAGCTTCACAGCGCACTGAACACGGCGATATGAAAAGCCTGCCGGACCAATGCGCTCATTTGCATGCCATTTGCAAAGGCAACAGGTGGAGCGATGTTCGAGGCGAACGTCCGTCTCGCCGGGTCGATTCCGCGGCAAGCCGCGTATCTTGCCCTCAGTCGGCATATGTGGCTGGCATCGACATGCATCTGCCGAAATGACCGGCGGCAACACCAGTGCCGGCAAGCCACGTGCTTGATGTGGGGGAAGAGGACGGCTTCTCGGAGCGCTTGCCGGAGCGGCCGTTCAGCGCGCTCGGTGGTCGATCCCAAGAAGGCAGGACGGTGGCGGCTGGCGCTGGAGCGTGCCCGACCAAGACGGTCACGAAGATGGCCGGCAACTCTTCGAGTGAGAGTTTCGCCATCCTGGCGAGGTTGCCATGTTGGTCTTCGCCAGCTTCCTCCCACAGCAAGCGATCAAAGACTGCCGGCACGGGGCGAAGTTCGACCGGACTGAGGTGCCGCACACGGGGCAGCCCTCAGGCCCGTCAGGTACGCAACGCCCTGGGGATCACAAAACTCGCCCCTCCTCACCCGCCCACTGTGCCTGCGGAAGCTGTGTAGCGACTCATCTCATTCTGAGCCATTGCGCGGTAAGGAGTTACGAGGCGGTTGTCAAGCATGGTTTAAGGCCAACTACCTTCGTTCCCCAGCACCGGTTGCATGATCTGAGTGCGGCCCGCGCGGCTGCAAGTCAGTCCTCGACGAGGTCAGCTTGCCGACTGCAAAATCCGCTGAGGGAGAGCCTTACGTCCGGTTTGGCGGGAGGGTGGGTCGAGCGATCGGCCCTCCGTACCGCGATGCAGAGTTCGGCCAGATGAGTGCGGGTATGGCGAGAGCGGCTATGTAATTTTGCCGGGACACTGCCAAGTCGTCACACGCCGCTGGGCAGGTCGCCGGCGCTGTGGACAAGTTCTGCAAACACCCCTCCCTGTTGGAGGAGTGCATCATAGGTTCCCTGCTCCACGATGCGGCCTTCGTCGAACACGAGGATTCGGTCCGAGTCGCGGAGGGTCGAGAGGCGGTGCGCGACCATGATCACTGTGCGGTCGGCACGTGCTGCTGCGATGGCACGCTGTACGGCACGCTCGCTGATATTGTCCAGGGCCGAAGTCCCCTCGTCGAGGATGAGTATCGGCGGATTCTTCAAGAATGCGCGCGCCAGGGCCAGCCGCTGGCGCTGCCCGCCAGAGAGATTGTGTCCCCGCTCGGCGACGTGGAACTGGTAGCCGCCCGGCATGGCCATGATCTCGTCGTGGATGCAGGCCATCTCCGCGGCGCGAATCACATCATCGCGCGTGGCACCGGGGTTGCCGTAGGCGATGTTTTCTTCGATGGTGCCGGCAAATACAAAGGGCGTCTGGCTCACGTAACCGATCAGCTTGGCGATGACCTCGCGGCTGGCCGCCTCCAGCGGCTCGCCGCCGAGAATCACGCGGCCGGCCGTGGGATGCACGAGGCGCATGACCACCTTGAGCCAGGTGGACTTGCCGGAGCCGGAGCGGCCGGCAGCGCCGATCGTCTCCCCGTGGCGAATGCTCATACTGACGTTGTCGAGTGCCCGCTTGGTGCGGCCGTCGGGCGTGCGATACTCAACCGAGAGGCCATCGGTCACGATCATAGGCTCGCCCAGCTCCAGCTCCGGGTAGCGCAGCGTGGGCAGGAAGAACGACTTGTCCACGGGCGTATTGAGCATGTCCAGCAGATCGCCGACTTGCAGGCTGCTTTCGTGCGCCTCATCGAGGATGCGGTGCACCTCCTTGAGCGGGTTGATGACGCTGAGGAAGAGCGTGGAGAAGGTGAGCACGTCTCCCAGGCTGATCACCGGCGGCCGGATGGTGGCCAGGTAGATGGCGTAAGCGATGACGATGATGTGGAACAGGCCCTCGTTGAGCGCTTTGAAGCAGCCGAACCAGGCCATGGCCATGTGGTGGCGGATGGCCTTGAGCCGCCGCAGCTCGGCCGCCTGAGCGACGCGGTCGGCTTCTTGAGCGTGCGTATTGGCTGCGCGGATGTACTCGATACCGCCCAACTGTTCGACCACGGTGCCGTCGAGCGCCTCCTTGCTGCGCAACAGTTGCAGGCGGATTCCCTTTTGCGAGGTCATCTGCCAGATGGTCAACACGAGCGAGACGGGAATCACGCCTGCCATCACCAGCCCCACGCGGGGCTGCTGGGTGAGCGCAAGCACGAGCGAAGAGCCGACGACGCACAGCGCGGGAAACAGGTCCATAAAGCCCAGCTTGAGGAGCTTGACGAACCCTTCCACGCTGCGATGGATGCGCCCGTGGAGCGCGCCGATCCGCTCGCGCGATAGAACGTGCAGGTCTCCCTTGAGCAGGTGCGTCACCAGCTTGACGGCCGTCTCCTTTTCAATGCGCGTACTGGTGCCCTCCACGAGATACTTGCGCGCCACGAGAGACAGCTCGCGCAACACATAGGCCGCGGCCACAAAAACCAGAAAGGTCAACACCACGCGCACCAACAGGTCGTTCGGCAGCCGTGCGGCCAGCTCATCGTGGCCCGTGCGTCCCTGCTTCCAATCGTAGGCATCGTCCAGGCCAGTGGCCCACATGGGGACGAACGAGAGCCAGCTCAACGGCTGCTTGCCCTGGACGCAGTCGACCAGGCCGCCGATCCAGAAGGGAAATACGGCCGTGGCCGCGGCATTGAGCAGCATGACGAGGATGCCCAGCAGCAAGGCGCGGCGATGAACGTTGGAGATCATCTGCCACACCTGGCGCCAGCGTTGGGCCACGGTGCGCATTTCGCGGCCGAACGATGCGAGCGGTCCGTTGGTTTTGGTAGGAGCACTCATCGCGGGCGTTCCTAGTAGCGAAACAGGGTGAAGTACACGCCGTAGAACACCAGCATGAACAGAGAAAAACTCAGGCCGAAGGGGAGGTAACGGCGAAAGTTGATCAGGTGCTTGTCTTCTCGGAAACGGCTGCTCTCTTCGCAGAGGATGATGCCCGCGCTGGCGGCCGTGATGATGGAGCTGCTGCCGGCGCAAATGCCGCCTCCCAGCGCCCAAGCCGCCGAGTGGCTCTGTGCCACGGTCAGCCCCTGCGTCTCCGCCAATCCGTAGATCTGCCCAGAGGCTGCCGTGGCCCAACTTGCCGCCTCGGTGAACGTGGTTCCCAAATAGCCGGTCACGGCAATGGCCCAGGGCGCGGCCTCCGTGGCGACAATTTGCTTGCGCAGCATGTACCCGATCCAGGAGTACTCCACGCAGCCGGCCAGCACGAAGATGGCGGCAAACGCCAGGTAGACCTCGTAGCCCAGAGATTTGAGGGTCTCCAACCGATCGTGGGAGCGCTCGCCCATGACCGCCGCGAGGATAGCGAGCGCCCCGATCATGATCTTCTGCTCGTCAAACACCACGTGCAGCACGATGAACGCGGCCAGCGCCAGCAGCCCGGTCAGCAGCAGCCGCCGATCGACGTCGATGCGCTGCTGTTCCTCTTTCCAACCCGCTGCCCCTGTGGCGATTTGCAGCGTGTTGGGGCCCCCGGCTAGCGTGGCCGAGGCTGACAAGGACCGGCGGGCCAGCGTCCTCTGCGTCAGCCAGGTGGCCGCGGCAGCAAGCACCAGCAACACGAACAGGTTGGGGGGCACCACCTCACGCATGAAGTCGCCCGCGCTCAAGCCCCAGGTGGCACTCTCGATGATGTTGGGCGTGTCTCCCCAACGCGTCGAAAACCCGCCCAGGTTGCTGGCAATGAGCGCGGCCGAAAGGATCCACCGCGACGGCACGCCGTACGAATCGCACAAGCGGATGATGATCGGCGTCATGATCAAAATAGAGGTCACATTGTGCATCAAGCCTGCCGTCACGTAGGTCGCCGCCAGCATGACCAGCACCAAGAGCGGAGTCGCCAGCCGCGGCCAGGTGAGCCGCAACCGGCCGAATTGATAGCCCAACCAGGCCGCGGCCCAGCGAAATCCCTGCGACCGCTCGATCATGTGCGCCGGAATCGCCACGGCTGTGAACAAGATCACGATGTTCGCATAATGCCGAAAGCCCTCCTGTAAAATGCCCTCGGCGTGCTGCGGCTGCATGCCCAGAAAGGCACAGGCCACCAAGCTCATGGCCAGCGGCAGCGGCACGTCGTAGCGAGTCATGGCAAAAAAGGCCGCAAACAGCAGGGCCAGCATCAATAAGCCGATCCAGGGGGAGTGTTCCACGCGGGCAACGCGCAGCACCTCCTGCTGCACGTCGGCCGAGAGACGCGGCCAGCAGGCGGCGATGCCGTCCCAGCGGGGCTCGATTTCGGGCCGCTTGCCCGCAGGACCGCCCCCATGCAAGCCCTTGACGATCATGGCCGCCACTCGTTCGTGCACGGCCGGCGGCAGCTCGTGCCAGACCCGTCTGAGCTGCTGTAAGCGTCGGCCGCTCTCTGCTTGCTCGCGCCGCGAGCCATGTGCCTCGGTGCCAAGATTCGCTGCGCCGCGACTGTGCGCCTCGGCACCCGCTCGGCGATGCGCCCGGGCGGCGCCAGCGCCATTCGCCTCAGCGGAGGCAGAGGCCGTGCTTGTGCCCGCGCAGGATGTGCCGGCGGCGGTCTCACACGCCGCCGCCACGCCCCACCAGGTGGCACCGGCCACGGCTGCCAGCGCCAAAGAAATCAACCGCGCCACTAGAGCACCTCCACAGTGCGAGTTCCCAGCTCGAGCGGCACATCTGCCGGGTGGCGATGGGGCCGCACGTGGGCCACGAGTCGGGCAGCGGGCGGCAGAATGCGCAGATCGATCACGTCGGACGTACCGGCGTCGATGTACCACGCATCTTGGGCGCGATAAGCCTCAAACACCACTACCTCCAGGTTGCCCACCGCGCGGCGTGCCGCCCGGCTGCCATGAACGACCTGAAGCACGCGGTCGCGCAAGCTGGGCGGCAGGTGTGCCCCATCGGGGACCAGGACCTCTATGGCGGCGACCGAAATGAAGGCATCGAGCACATGGGGCGGCAAGGGGACGACCAGCCCAACCCGCTTTCCCTGGCAGGCACGCAACAGCTCGCTGTTGCGTTTGTGCGCTACGATCCGCAAATGGACGTGCAAGGCGTCGAACGCCAGGTCGACGGGCAGACCCTCGGCAGCCAGTGTTCGCAAATAGGCGGCTGCCTGCGCCTCTGCGGCCTGTTCTGCGTAACGGATGAGATCCTCCACACTGCGCGCACGGCCCGATTCGATGATCAGGGCCAGCGCATCCAGGAATTTGCGCTCGTGGTGTTGCAGGCGCGCCGCTTTGGCAGCGGGATCCGGCGGTGTTCCGCGGGGACCGGCAGACGATCCGCGATGCCCGCTCTGCGACGGATGCTTGGCCATGCTCCGACTCCTCGATCTTCAGCCCAGCAACGTTGTAACCTCAAAATGCGCGAACAGCAAACGAAGGTCTCGGCCGATAGCCGCGTTTGACGCACCACGCAAGACGCGGTGGGGTTGCAGACGACCGCCGGCCCGCGGTACGCCCGGCGGATACGTCTTACAGGAGGGTAGACTCGCTACATGCCGCGTGGTTCTGGCTCTGGTGCACCCTATAAGCGCCAACGCGAGGTCTGTGACATGTTCGGCCGCATCGAAGCCGGCCGCCAGCACGATCGGCACGCGCTGCTGTACCGAGCAGCGAGCTTCCCCGCCGTAAAGCAAGTGTGCTCGATCGTAGAGCAAGCGTCCTCGCTTGCTCGGGCAGGGCAAACACGATCGGCACATCTGCACAAGCGGGGACGCTTATGCTACGTAGAGCAAGCGTCCCCGCTTGCTAAGGCAGGGCAAACACGTTCGGCACATCTGCACAAGCGGGACGCTTATGCTACGGCTCCGTACAGCAAGCGTCCCCGCTTGCTCGGGCATTACCTAGCCGTGACCGCCAGAGAGGATCTCTGCCTTGTAGCCGCCGCGGGCACGATCGTACAAGATGATGCCTGTAAAGATCACCACCAGCAGGGCGGGCAAGGCACTAACAAATCTAAAGGCCAGCGAGTACCCCGTTGCCTGCGCCGCCTTCACCAACCGCAGCTTGACCAGGCGCAGTTTCACTTCGTCCAGGTCGCCCGTACCGTCTCGGTTCAGTTCCTCCACGTTCAAGGCATCTTTGGCCACGAGAGCGGCAGTGAGCTGCGCACGAGCTTCGCTCACTCGCACGGCGTGTGCCCTCGACGCAGGTGTTGCATCTGCTGCCGGCGACTCAGCTAGCAGCTCTACAAACTCCTTCAGCCGCGTGCGCGTGCGTTCCTTGGCCAGCAGCGCCTGCGCCTTCGCTGGATTGCGCTGTTGGAGTTCGACCATGGCTTGCACGAAGTCTGCCGCGATGGAGTTGATCGTATCGACGTTGAGCGCCTGGTTGGCAACGACGCTGTCTACGAGGAAGAATGCCCGGGCCGCCGCCTTGCGGCGTGCGGCCTCAGCGAGGCGTGCGCGCACTGCCTCAATGCCGTTGCCCGTCAGTGGACCGTTGTCTTGCGAGTTCAGGGCGGTCTTGGTCCAGCTATCGTCTGCAAATGCATCAATCAGGGGGCCGGAGAGTGCCGCCAGCACCGGATCGGCCTCTAGCGTGCCACGGTCGCCGCGCGGCAGCAGCAGCAGGGTGCGGGCACGAGCCACAGCCGCCGCAAATTCTTCCTGCGTAAACCTAGCAACAAGGGCCGGGTCGGCGTAGGCCGCTTCATAATCCGCAGCGCTCAATCTCAGCCCGCCCAATCGGTCGGTGACCGCGGCCAGCCGCTTTTCGACTTCTCCATCCCGCTCGGTGGGGGGCATTTCCAGCGCCGCCCGTACCTCGCCATCCAACGTGTGCAGCTCCTGTACGCCGAAATGGTCCACAATCCGGCCCATCACCGGCAGCACCTGTGAGATCGAAAGGTTGCCCGCAGAACCCATCAGCGCTAGCGCCAGCGCGCCCCCCTTGGGAAACCGCTCCGAAGTGAAACCCAGCATCGTCGGCCAGAAGTAAGCGATCCCTAGGCCAAAAATGGTTGCATACGCAAACACCGTTCCCACCGTGGTGGCAGTACTCAGCAGGTACAGGCCCACGGCAGAAAGCACGGCACTGCCCGCCATCATGCCCACTGGCGAAATGCGATGCGCAATCGGCCCCGCAAAGTGGCGCAGTACGAACATCATCCCCGAGGTGTAAACCAGCACCAGCGTTCCAGACACACCCGCAATGTTGGGGATCACCGACTCTTGCCACTTCTGCGGCCCAAGCTCCGTGGCCGCCGTCAACAGCATGCAGAACGCCCAGATCAAGAACAGCGGCCGCAGGCACTCTTTGAACATGTCGACCGTCGAGACGCCCGACTGCACGCGCTCCGTCTTGGGAAACCGAGACGGAATCAGCATCAGACCGTAAATTGCCGCCGGGCCAGCGATCAGACACAGGCTCACCTGCCAGTTCACCCCCAGCCCTTCGATCGGCGGGATGACCGTAAGGTCGAGCCCCTTGCCCACCAGCCGCGCCGCAATACCGCCAATGATCAGCCCGCCCGGCCACCAGGCGTGCAGAATGTTCAAATAGTGTGTCTTATTGTGCGCATACAAGGTGGCCACCAAGGGATTGATGCCCACCTCGGTAAAGCCATTGCCACAACCCATCAACAGAGACGAGGTGAACAACCAATAGTAGCTGATGGTCGAATGGGGAGCGAAAATCGTCCCCAGCGATCCCATCAGGTGGCAGAGGAAGGCCAGTATCATGATCCGCTTCATGCCCAGCAAGTCGCAAATGAAGCCGCCCACGAGCATCGACAGAGCCATGCCCATGAACACGGCTCCTTCGATCCCCCCCTTTTGCTGTTGAGTAAGCTGGAAGGCGTCTCCCATGTCCTGTAGCACGTCGCCGCGGACAATGAACGTGAAGGCCGAGGTGACCAGGGCGATGCAGCTACAAACGAACAGCCAGGTTCGGTTCATAAAGGGGTTCTTTCCACACGCAGTGCGGGTCCATCAGGGAGCCGGCGGCGGCTCGACCAAACATGCGGAGTATAGCTGCCGTATCCGGCAAGTAAACTGGCGGGGGCCGTGAACGATGGGCCCGAGCACCTAGGCGGGCGTCCTGGCCGCAGGGGTGGATCGGGGCGTGGGCTGGGGTTTGCAGGGCATCGATTCGGGCTGACGAACGCCGAAAAGATGCGATAATTGAAGGTGCCACTGTACTTCCTCGCAGACGCGATGCGGCGACCAACGTTGAACGCACCCCGTTACCGAACCCATTGCGATCAAGTGTTCGCACAGGGCGGGCAAGCTGCGCAGCGCGAAAACCGGCAGGCAAGCGGCTTGGGAGCGGCGGCGCGGCTGGCGGCGGTTGTGTGTTTTGCCTGCGGCCCGGCACGTGGCGAGGATGGGCTGAACGCCTGGATCCAGCAGCTCGATGCGGACCGCTATGCGTGCCGCGAGCGTGCTGCGCGGTACGTGGCGTCGTATGGGGCGGCGGCGGTGGAGCCGCTGTTGAGCGCTGTCAGTGACCAGCGCCCCGAGCTGGTGCGTCGCGCAGTCGACGTGCTGGTTTGGTTGGGCCACTCCGGCGATGCACAGGCCCAGGCTGCGGCCCAGCAGGGCCTGGAGCAGCTTGCGAAGCGGCCCCAACCGCTGGTAGCCCGTTCTGCCCATTGGGGACGGGCGCGATTGGGGCGCATCCAGCAGCGGCGTGTGATCCGCACGATCGAGGCCAACGGCGGCAGGGTGTTCGCCACGAACACCTGGGGCGATGAGGCGCAGGTAAGCTACGTGATCCTGGGAAAGGCGTGGCAGGGGGACGACGCCATCCTCGCCGATCTGCACTGGCTGCCGGAACTGGAGGCGGTAGGCATCCAGGGCGCGCAGTTCACAGATGCCAGCGTGCAGCGGCTGCGGCCGATGCCCAACCTGCGGTTGGTCCAGCTTTACGGTACGGCCGTGAGCGACGTGGGCGAGGCTCTGCTGAAGAGCCGCATGCCCCAGGCACGCATCGACCGCCGCGCCGGCGCCCTGTTGGGCATCCAGGGCAGCCGCAACAGCCAGGGGTGCCAGGTCGAGTACGTGCGGCCCAACACGGCGGCCTCGCGTGCAGCGATCGTGCCCGGAGACGTTATCACCCGCTTCGATGGCCGAGCAGTCGATACGTTCGAGGCCCTCACGGCACTGATCGCCAAGCGTCGGCCCGGCACGCGCGCCAGGCTCGAGATTCTGCGCGAGGGTGCGACTTTCGAGGTCGAGGTTGTCATGGGCCAGATCGACGTGGAGGAGTTTCCATGAAGCTCCGCGCTGTGCACCCCGCCGTGCCCGAGGGCCGTAGTGCCAGGTCAGCGGCCCATGCAGATGGGTTTCTCATGAGGGGACGCCGGCTGCTAAGCATGGTCTTGGGCGTAGCGATGCTGCTGCCCATAGCCACGGCAGCACAACCGCCTGGCAAGCACCAGGCGCGCAGCAAGGACCAGAAGTCAGCACTCGATCAGGCGCGCCGCCGGTTGGTAGAAGAACTGCGCACCGCCGGGATTACCGACCCGCGCGTGTTGCGGGCCATACACGACACGCCCCGCCACGAGTTCGTGCCTCCAGGCCAGCGTAAGCAGGCCTGGCTCGACATGGCCCTGCCGATCGGCGAGGCCCAGACCATCTCGCCTCCCTTTGTGGTGGCCTACATGACCCAGGTGCTCGAACCGCAGCCCGAAGATCGCGTGCTGGAAATCGGCACCGGCAGCGGCTACCAGGCGGCCGTGCTCAGCCCGCTGGTCAAGGAGGTGTATACCATCGAGATTGTCGAAAGCCTTGGTCAACGTGCCGCACGCACGCTCAAACGACTAAAGTACGACAATGTTTTTACACGCATCGGAGACGGTTACCTGGGCTGGGAGGATCATGCGCCGTTCGACAAGATCATTGTCACTTGCTCTCCCGAAGACGTACCGCAGCCGCTTGTCGACCAGTTGCGCGAGGGAGGCCTGATGGTCATCCCGCTCGGCGAGCGCTACCAGCAAACGCTCTACCTGTTCCGCAAGCAGGAGGGCAAGCTGGAGCAGACCGCCTTGCGGCCCACGCTTTTCGTCCCCATGACCGGTGCTGCAGAAGCAGAACGGCAGGTGAAGCCAGACCCTGAGCGGCCCGCACTGGTCAACGGCGGTTTTGAAGAACTCGCCGAGGGCCTGGCCGACGAGCCTGGCCAGCGGCTGCCGCGCGGCTGGCATTACCTGCGGCAGGCCGAGCTGGTTCAGGATCCCCGTGCCCCCGAGGGCGAACGCTACCTGCGATTCTTCAACACAACCTCCGGTCTGGGAAGCCAGGCGCTACAAGCATTCGCCGTCGATGGCCGCAAGGTCAAGGCACTCGAATTGTCTCTATCTGTCAGATGGCAGAATGTGCAGCCGTCCCCCGACGGCGAGCTGCCCGTGGCCATGATCATGTTCTACGACGACCGCCGCGCAACCGTGGGGCAGGCCGGCCTGGGCCCCTGGCGGGGCAGTTTCGACTGGCGCGAAGACCGCAAAGAGATCCCCGTACCTCCCAGGGCACGCGAGGCGATCCTCCGCATTGGGCTGTTCGGGGCCACTGGCGAGATCTGGTTCGATAATCTCAGCCTTCGCCCCGTGCCGCGGACGGAGTGATTGTCAGGGACGCTGCGAACCACGGAACGCTTTGCCTTCGCCCCCTGCCGCGGACGGAGTGACTTCAGCACACAGCCAGGAACGCACGCCCCAAGCAAAGGCGCGGCCGCTACATACTGTATTACTCCGTGGCCAACTGCACGGCCGCAGAACTGCTGATGGCCAGGGCCAGCCCGCCCGGTCCTTGGTGGTTCTCGACTTTCATCAACAGCACGTTGCGGCCCTTGCGAAGCCGGACCTCCACCTGGTCGTCGCCCGGCGCCACCGCCCGATTGCCCACGTACTCGTACACCACCTCTCCGTTCAGCCAGATCTTGCCGCCGTCGTCGGTCCCTACTAGCAGAGTGGCTGGCTGTTCGGCCACGCTATCGACATACAAGAGACAGTAGTGCGTCACCCCTTCCGCCGGCAGACCAAGGGCCTGGCAGCGCTGCACCTGGTCGAACACGGGACCTGCCCCAGCCGAGCGCGTCTCCCATAATTCCCAGCGGCACGTCCGATCAGCCGCGCCGGCGTACTCCGCTTTCAGATCCGGAGAGGCCGCCTGGCCCTCGGGCCCGAAGTCTCGCTCGATGCCCCGGCCATCCGGGCTGGCAAAAGGCCCAAGCACCCGCAGGCGGCTCACGGGCTGGATTGCCTGGTTGAGCGATTCCAGGTAGGCGAGCAGATCCGCCGCGTCCTGGGCCGTGACGTCGCGCAATACCAACTCGGGCATGAGAGATTTCTGCTGCTTTTCCAGCGCTTCGATCTCATCTGCCGTCACGCGCACAAGGTTGCCTTGTGCATCCTTGAGCAGTAGGTGATGGTCTGAGTGTTCCAGCACAAAGCCTGCGTAGACACGGCCGTCTGTGGTTTGCAAGAGATAGGGAACATACTCGGGAGCGATGGCGCGGGACGGATCCAGAATCGTCTCCAGCAGCGCCGCACGTTCGTACTTGCGGCCGATCTGGCTAAGGTCGGGGCCGATGCTGCCCCCCACGCCATGCACGGCATGGCAATTCTTGCACTGAGCGGCCGAGCTTTGAAAGAAGATCTGCTCTCCGCGGCCCCGGTCTCCTGCCATGGCGAGCAGCTCTTCTGGCTTGACGGCCTCTCCCAGGCGGCGTGGACGCCGCTCGGGCGGAATGAACCGCTCGAAGAGCACGCGGACGTTCGCGTCGGCATGTGTTTCGGCCGCCATGATGGCACGTTCTCGCAGATCCTCTGCCAACTCGCCGGCATCGAGCCAACGAAGCACGGCAAGGGCGCCGCCTGTAGTGCTCATGGTGTGTTCCAGCAGGGCGGCGCGTTCTGCCTCGGGCAACTCGCCCGCAAGCAGCGCTTGCACGGTCTGCCAGGACTGCAACTCGACCAGAGCAGCAAGCGAGGCTCTTCGCAGCACAGAGCTGCCGGAACGAACCAGCTCGAGCAGCGCCGCTTCAGCGCCGTCTGTCCGCAGGGCGGCCAGGGTCTCGATCGCGACGCGGCGCACGTCGTCCGGCGCATCGTGGTTGCGGGCCACGGCGAGCACCGCGCTTCCCAAGCCGGCCAGACCATGCTGGCGGATGAGCGCCAGGCCGGGCAGGCGAAGCTCTGCATCGGCCAGCATGGGAAGCAGGGCCGACTCGAGTTGCGGGCTGGCTTTCAATTCTTGCCACGCCCCGCCCAGATTGGCGGTAAGCAGGCCGAGCGCCAGGCGCCGCAGATCTACGGGGGCCGCGGCGTCTGCCGCGAGGCGGAGCACGGCTTGGCCGGCTTCGAGCGAAGGCGTACCGCCCAGCAGCGCAAGCAGGCTGGCGCGGGAGGCATCGTCGACGCTGGCGCTTTGCAGGCTGCGGGCCAAGAATGCTGCCGCCGCCTCGGGGTCGAGGGCTTGCAAGAGCTGCACCAAGCCGAGCGAGAGCTGGCCGCGTTCGACCAGTGCCTCCACAAGCGCGGGCTTGCGGCCGGCGGCGGCGATGTTGATGGTTTCCAGCAGGTAGCGGTCCGAACCATCGAACCTCGCGGCAAAGTCGATCAATACCGAAAGCGGTTCCTCTCCAGAGATGCGCGGCAAGGCCAGCAACACCTCGCGTTGCACCTCCGGAGCTGGATCCCCCGCCAGTGCCAAGATCTGTTGTGCGTATGCGTCTGCATGTCGGCGCAAGATCCTTACAGCCAGAGCGCGGAAAGCCGCATGGTCGCTTCGCAACTGCTGCACCACGTGGTCGCGCGCCTTGCTGCCGATGCGGTCGAGTACCCACAGCGCGCGTGCGCGATAGTTGGGCTCTGCATCCTCCAGCAGGCGTTCGAGGGCTGGCACCGCTCCCTCTCCCTCGGCCAGCAGCCGCTCGCGTGCCAAGTATTGCGTGGCGAGGTTGGGACTCTTCAGCCCGGCTATGGCCTGTTCGACCGTTTCATACGGTCCGGGCGGCGCCACTGCTTCCAGACGCCGTCCTGCAGGCCGCAGCACGAAGATCCGCCCCTGGTCGGGGTTGTTGTAGGCGTGGCCGCCAACGCCGCCATCGTACCAGTCTGAAACGTACAAGCTCCCGTCTGGGTGCACGCACACGTCGTCCGGCCGAAAGTAGCCGTCTCCCACCGTGGTCAGGATCACCTCGCTCGTGGCCCGCATGCCGGCTCCCGCTAACTCATGCCGATAGAGCCGCACTTCGCGCGGGCCGGCATCGGCATGAATGGCCGCATTCTTGTAATGCGGACCGAACGCGTCTCCCTCGTAGAATGCAATGCCGCAGGGCGAGCCGAAGCCCGTCACCAGCGTGGCCGGAACGTGCCCAGGAATGTGCCCGCGAAAATGCCAGTGCTCTCCAAACGGCGTGCCCGCCGGCACTTTGGCCGGCGGCCCCCCGTACCAGCCGTAATTGCCGCCCTCTAGGATCCAGCACACGCGCACGCTGAAGTTGCCGTCGTTGTCGTTGTCGCTGCAAAACGCCTCTCCAAACGAACTCACGCACAGCTCGTACGGATTCCGAAAGTTCACCGCCACCGTTTCAAGCTGGGTGCCGTCTAGCTCTCCGCGCAGCATCGCCCCCCAGCGGTACGCCGCACGCGAGCCATCGACGCCCGTGACGTCGAAACCGGCATCGCCGTGCGCCATCCACCACTTATGGTCCGGTCCCAGCACCAGGCTGTGCGCACCATGGTCGTGATTATGCCCCCCAAAACCCGTAAGCACCCGCTGCGGCGGGCCATCGGCACGCAGGTCTCCGTCCCGGTCCTCGTACACCCACAGGTCCGGGCTGGTGGCCACGTACACCTTCTCTCCCGCCACGCAGATGCTCATCGGGGCAAACACCCCGTCCGCGAACACGGTCGCGCGGTCCGCGCGGCCGTCGCCATCGGTGTCTTGCAACACCTTGATCTTGTCGGCCGGCGGATTCTTGGCCGCTGCCCGGTACCACTGGATCTCCGCCACCCAAACGCGGCCGTGACTGTCGATATCAATGGCCGCTGGGTTGGTAATCATCGGCTCAGAGGCATACAGCGAGACCTCTAACCCCGCTGCCGCTGCCAGGGTGTGCAGCTCTTCCTCAGCAGAGCGCTGCGCGTACGCCGCCGTAGCAGCGAGCAACGTACCAATGCCGATGCTCACTCGGACAACTGAGACAAGCCAATTGCGGTCCATAGGTCTGTTCTTGGGTTTACTTGAGCTTCACGGCCCTTTGTGGCTCCATTGTAGTTGCGCCGCAAGGGCCAGGAAGGCTGTTCCAGACCGACCTGCGGCTTAAGGGGCGTGGGTAAGGCCGCAAGGGTTTTCCTCGAACGACGACCGCTAGGGGCCGCGAAGTACAGCTCAAGGCTGGCGGAGAGGGCGACCGGCAAAACTGCCAGTGCGATGCCTGAAACGGTGGATCTAACCCAACTGCCGTACAAATCGCGCCGCGCTCACGAAGCGCCGTGTCCCCATTCTGCAAGGGCAATTCCAGAGACGCCTTCGCCAGCGGGGCGCAAAAGACGATCGATGCACACACACAGAACCCGCGCACCGCTTCAGCTTAGCCGAACGCACAACCTACCTATGGCCGCGAGGCGAAGCTCGTGCGGCGTCACACTGTGCGGCAGGCATGCAGCCTCGCAAACGCAAGGCTGTGCGCTCGTGGTGGTTCTTGTGTGCGACCCGTGTGGCCGCGCCGTTGCCGAACAAACCCGTTACAAGAGTGCCTTGAGGGCGGCCAGGGCGGCCTCGTAATTAGGCTCTTGCGCTACCTCCTTCACCACCTCGGCGTAGACGACCTTGCCGCTCGCATCGAGCACAAAGGTGCCACGGGCCAGAATCTTCAATTCCTCGATCAACATGCCCCAGTTGAGGCCGAAATTGCGGTCCTGATAGTCGCTGGCGGTCTTGAGGTTGGTGATGCCCTCTGCCCCGCAGAAGCGATTCTGCGCGAACGGGAGGTCCATGCTCACGGTTAGTGCATTCACCCGGTCGCCCAAGGCCGCCAGTTCCTGGTTGAAGCGCTTGGTTTGCGTCTGGCAGACCGGCGTATCGAGAGAGGGGACGACACTGATGATGGTCGGCTTGCCCTTTACATCGTCCAGCGTTACGGTCTTCATGGCGCCATCGACGAAGCGATGCAGCGTGAAAGGCGGGGCCGGCTGGCCCGGCTGGACTGCCTCGCCGGCAAGCGTGAGGGGGGCGCCTTTGAAGGTAACGGCTCCGGGGCGCGACATGGCTGGTTCTCCGTATAGCAATCTGAGGCTCTTGTTGTCTGGCAGGCCCGCTCGTTGAACACGGCAGGCAATCTTTCGCCTCCAGCCAACGGGCAGAAGGCGGCGAACTGCTAGTATTGCAACTTCGGCCGCAGCCACAAGGGGCCTCTGAGCGCAGGTGACCGCGTGGCGAGCCGTCGCCACGTAGCCGGGGATTCCGGCCGCCCGCGGCCCGCGGAGAGACGGGGGACGCAGCGTGTCTCCCCCTCACCAAGAGAGGAACGGTGCTGTGCATTCCCTCCTCTCCTTCTAACAGGGGCAAGGGAGCGTAGCCGCGTTTGCGTAGAACGCGGGAGCTTGATGGGCGCTCCATCGACCCGTCATGCCTGCACTCTGGCGAGTGCGCCTATGAAGTTTTGCCGCAGGATGCCGCAGCGACGGCGAGTGCGGCACCCTTGCCCTCTTCCCAAGTGGACAAAGGGGGCCGAACCGGCGCACGCCACGCAGATACCCACAGGCCAAGCATGTACGATCGCTCGCGCCGATCGCCACGCAGCCTGCCGTAGCACCAAGCCCAACCGGACGCCGCAAGGCAAACAGGCGAACACATAACACGAAAGCGCCCCAGGCACGCTCCACCATAGGACCACCAGTCTTAGCACAGCGGCGCAGCGCAGCACCGCAACCAGAATCCGCGCGCCTCTCCCGACAACGGCGGCCCTTTCTCAGTGGCCCTATCCCGTCATGGATCGAGCGAACCCGGCGGCAGAAGTTTACCTAAAATACTCCAGCAGGCCGTTGCGGCTCTGGCTTATGTGCGGCGGAGTGCGGTCACGCGGCTTGTTTCCGGCGAGGGTGAAGGCGATACCCATCGGCGCAGGGTCATCATCACCGCGCCTGCCGCTATGGCCCGTCGAACCCCAACGGGAGCCGACGGCCACCACATCGAAGCGGCTGAATCGTTGCTTGCGACGATCGAACACGAGCTTACCCAGCAAGGTGGCATCGAAGCCCCGCTCGATACCTGTTCCTTCGACATTTCGCTCGCAGAGTGGGGCTTTGCCCTTCAGAGTGGCCTCAACCATGCTTTTCGTCGCACGCGTGATGTGAAGCTCGATTTCGGCTCGATCTGCAACCTCGCTGGGCCAGGGCGGGGTCTCGCCATGCACATAATCCAGCAGGTGGAATCGAGCCAAACGGCGCGTCAACTTTCGAGGAAAGGGAACGACATCGCCGGCCCTGACCCGCGGTGGAATGATTTCCAGCATCTCGTCCCGCAAGATCCAAACATAGTCGAGGTTATGTGCATGATGACGCCAGTTGTCTGGCCGCCTATCAACCTGGCGTGGAAGGTCATGAATCCCAACGTGCAATACCAGTCCGTCTTCGGGATACTGCCAGACAAAGTCGGGATCTCGCTCAAGCAACACATCCACGGTGCTTTTCTTGAGCTGAGTCTTGCGAGTCTTCCACTTTGTCAACGCTTCCTCGATCATTTGCAGAGTCCGTTCCGCACTGTGCGGATCGCCATCGCAGCCGAGAAGTTCCCCTTCTATGGTGGCCGCATACACCCCCTGGTGATTCATGCCGTGGCTTACGTCAAACCTCTTCGCCCAGGCTTCGGCAAAACTAAGCTTGTAGCGCCCCTGCCAGGCGATCACACGGAACAACCTCCCCTCTTCGTCGTCCTGGTTCTGAAGACGCGTGTTATCCACCGCTATGGGTACGAAGCTTGTGTTGAGGTGCTCGATGACACGTCGATCTGCGAAGGCGAGCGCACGGCCCGCAACGCCGTTGTTTCACACACAGCCCAATGGATGCCCGTTCATCGCAAAAATAAACATGGGCTTGCCCTGGCGGGCTGCCTGGCGTCGGCCTTCCCAAAACTCGCCTACCCAGTCCACCTCCGACCATGCCTCCTTGTCAGCACATGGCCGACATGCAGCAAATAGCTCGTCGAAGGTCAGCTCCGTGAGAACCGGGGGCGGATTCTCGATCGAAACACGCATCTCTGCGCAGGAGCTGCCGTTTTCTCCCCCGCAAAGCGGCATGCCAGCCATCCCTACGAGGCCGCAGGTGATTGCCGCCACGAGAATGATGCTCTTACTCGAATAGCTCTGCGTGAGGTCCACCCGTATTCGTCCGACTAGTAATAGCAAAGAGCATAATGTACTTCAAAACCCTCTGCACCCGATTGGTTTTTCGTGACGTCCGAATGGTGCACGTGCCGCCGCGGTGCGCGTTGCTCACGTTAAATGCTGTTCGAACACTGCTCCAGTATGTTAACGTGCTCCTTGACCACAGTCTCAAGACGCAGCTCCCAATGTGTCGGCAGACCCTTATGCTTGCATCCGTGCCGGAACGTGCCCGCCTCATCCAATCGGCAAAGGGCCTGGGCCCGCGGTCGACCGGCGCGTGCACACGCATAGCCGTCCGTTCGCAGTCCTGCCTGGAAAGGTTACTCGAAGGCTGATCTTGTCGGGTATTTGAGGTCCATCGCTTCATCCGTGTGTCTGTCATGGCTCCTCCTCCGACAGCGTCTTGAAGTACTCGCGCACCAAGGTCTCGTAGCCTTCGGGGTATGCTTCGTCTGCGGCCTGCAATAGCTCTTCGCGAAGTTGTGTGGGCAGGTGTTGTGCGCGGCTGACAATCGCTGCGGTCCCGCGATCATCCGGCTCCAGCGCGCTGCGGAGCTGCTGCAACGCGACCTGGCGCTTGGCCGCAGCATCCTCGTACCGCAAGTCCCGCAGGTCCTCCTCGGCGGAGCGCATCAGCTCGATCGCCTGCTGCAAGCGCACCGTAGAGACGCCGGCCGCCTCGAGCCGCTGGGCGACCTGCTGGGCACGCTCGCGCAGACCGGCCTGACGCTGGCTGAGACGCTCCATGTCTCGCACAAAATCGGGCGGCGTCCCCCCCTGCAATCCCCGGCGGCCGGCACCCGACTTCTTGCCCCCGCCCGTGGCGCCTTGCGGATCCTGCTCCGCCTCTTGCTCGATCTGGCCAGGTTCGTACTGCTCCGCACCCACGCGTGCCGGGGTCTTGCGTCCCTCCAGGCCGCGGGCAGTATCGCCCACGCTCTGGCCCGAAGATTTGCCCCGCCGGCCGTCGCCAGAGCGTCCGGACATCTCAGACTGGTTGGGCAGGTCGTTGCCTGTCTTGCCCTTGGCGCTGAAGCTGCTGATGGGGCCGTCGGCCACGTCCCAACCGGCCTGGTTGAGATTGTCTCCCCAGGCGCTGGTTACGTCGTCGGCCTCTTGGTCGAATTCTTCGGCCTGTTGCAGCAAATCGCCGATCAGGTCCTCGAGTGCATCGGGCAGCGGCATTTCTGGGATTTCTAGCGGCGCTTGGGCGAGTGGCTCTTCGAGCACCCACTGCGTGGCGTCGGGCGAGCTGGGCATCCAGAGTTCCAAGTCTTCGAGCATGCGCGTGGCCATGCTGGCGCCCAGGTCTTCTAGGGCGACTTCGATTTTTTCTGCGCGGGCGCGTTGTGCGGCGGCCTCGATTTCTTCGAAGACGGTGTTTACGTCTTCGCGCAAGCCGAAATCGTCGACGAAGCCGGTGGGCAGCTTGGCCAGTTCGTCGACGGTGCCCTTGGCCCAGCGCTGCCAGCGTTCGGCGAACTGTGCGAGTTCTTCGTGTGGCAGGGCCGTGCTGGGCTCCTGGAATTCTTGCACGGGGCGCTTGGGCTGGCGTTCGAACTTGTCAGCGAGTTCTTGTTGTTCGTCAAGCATGCGATCGAGGTCTTTCACGAGTTGGGCGAGTGCATTGGTAACGGCCGTGTGTGCGGCTTGATCGGTGCGTGCCATGCGTTTGAGGGCGGCACGCGCCTGCTGGTTGCGCTGCAAGCGGGCAAGCAGGGCCTGGAGTGCTTCCAGGATGCGGTCTTGAACGGGCAAAGACTCTTCGCGGAGTGCGGCGGCGCGGTTAGGGGCTTGAGCATCTCTCGCTGCTTCCAACAGGCGCACGGCCTGGGCCATGAGCCCGGCGTGCAGTTCGAGCAGCGCGGCGGCCATGGTTTCTGGCGCAAGCGGGTCGGCCTGCATGGCCTGGGCCAGGCTGGCGGTGCGCGTGCGGATGAGCACCTGCCGCACCACCAGCGGCTCGAAGCCGACGCCGGCGGCGGTTTGCGAGCGGTTCTCTGCTTGCAGGCGGATCAGCTCTTCGAGCACCTGGGCGTAGTCGTCAAGCTGCACGTCGAGTTCGGCCAGGGCGGTTTCTGGGGTGACGACGAACACGTGGTAGCGCGTGCTTTCGGCCGTGCCTGGTCCAGTAACGTGGTTGAGGTCCTGCGCCTCGGCCCAGTACTGCACCACGTCTCCGCCCTTGAAGCCGGCGGCCGCCAGCTCCCAGGTAAACTCGAGCCGCCGCTGGCGCTGCGGCCTTGCTGACGGGGCGAATAGGGCGAGTTGCTGCGGCTCAGACTGCTCACCGACGCGGTAGAGCAGGCGGATCGGCCCCACGCCGTGATCGTCGCGGGCGGCGAGCAGCAGGCGCACCGTATCGTGCGGCCTGGCTTGCACGTCGCGAGCTGGCTCCACGAACGCCACGCGCGGAGGCTGGTCGCGTAGGGGAGCCAGTGCGTGCCAGGCAGTGTCGCGCAGGCGAGAGCCATCAGCGGCGTCGAGTTGGATCTGGTAGCGCGTGGGCACAAGCACGTGCGGCTCGGGAGGCGTGCCGTGTGCCTGCTCGCTCCAGAGCGTGAAAGACGCGCTCCAGGTGCGGCCGTTGCCCGCGCGGGCAAGTTGCAGGGCAGGTCCGTGCTCAAAGACCAAACGGGCCGCGGTCAAAGACTTATCTGCTTGCAGACGCAGGCGGACCGTGCTGCCGCACAGTGCGGCGATGTCTCCGCTGCTCGCCTGAAAGGGAGTGGCGCGCCTGCCCGTGTAGGCGGGCGGTGCGAGCGACGCCTCGAGCCGTTCGATGCGCGGATTGCGCACGACTTCGATACGATACTGGCGGGAGCGGCCGTCTCCGGCGCTTACGAAGTAATCGAAGGTGTGCCGCGGTTCGCGGAGCGTATGGGCATAGGCCGATGGCGCCGCGTGCGACTGGTGCGCAGCTCGCGAACGAGCATCGGGCTTCTTGGTGGGCGGCTGCATGACCAGCGTACGCCAGGGCCGGCCTGGCCGCCGAACATGCAAGAAGACCGCCTCGGGCACGCGCCCTTCGATCTGCGCAGAGATGGTGAGGGGCACGCCTTCGTAGGTTCGCTTGTTCGCTGGGGTCACGCTCGTCACGCGCGTAGCGGTGTACGGTGGGACATCTGCCCAGGGAATCGCCACACGTACGAGGCTGGCGGCCAGGTGGCCCGGTGCCATCAGCAGGGCTAGCAACAAAACACCAAGTGCGGCAGCAAGGCTCGCAGCCGGCCGCCGCAAACGCACGGCGCGGGCACAGGGTTCCAGGTCCAATTCGGCGGTGGCTTCCAAGGCGTCTGCCACGATCTGCTGCACGAGCCGCGGCGAGCCGTAATGGTTCCCCCGCCCAAGCTGCAAGGCGTTGATCAAGCGGTTGTCGAGTGCGGGATAGCGCTCTTCGACAAGCAGGGCGAAAAAGTCATCGCGCGGGTCCGCCAGCCAGCGGCGCAGCACGAGGCGGCTCCAAGCGATCGCAAGTGCGGCTGCGAGCAAGATCGCGGCAGTCCAGCGACCGGCTGCCGGCAGGTCGAGGTAAACATCGGCCAGCGCCGCCGCCAGCCATACAGCCAAGCAGATGGCCAGGGCAAGACACGAACCGGCCAGCACGTGGCGTTGCCGCCAGTGGGAGCGAAGATCGAGCAGCCTTGCGATCAACCGCGGGTACGTTTCGTGCAGGTCCATGGTACACCAGCGTCGAGTGATTAGATGATGTGGTGGCGTCGGCGCAGGATCCACTCGGCCGTGACAGCGGCTAGAAAGCAGCAAAAAAAGAGCGTGCGGCTGGCGGGCGAGGTCCAGAACTCGCCGCGGTCGACCACCGTCGTGCGCCGCTCGCGGCGCGGCAGAGACGCGCCCAGCGCCGCGGCATCGGCCACGTCGTGGTATTGGCCTCCGGTCAGCCGCGCCAGAGATCGCAACAGCTCGCGATTGGTGCCCGTGTCTGCCAGTTCCAATTCTGAGCCGTGCACCAGGAACTCAGCCGCCTGGTTGGCCGCCGTCTTGCCTTGCGTTACCAGGCTCGCCAGCACGCGGTAACGGCCCGCGCGCGATGCCGTAAAGTTGCCCTGCAAGACGTTGGGATCCGCAGGCGTGGCGCGCACTGGCACGGTGTGCGGCTCTCCGTCCGCGTCCAGGACTTCGCAGATGATTTCGCCCGCATCGGCGGCTGCGGCAGGCTGGCCGCCCGCTACAGCCGAAGATGCCGCCGCAGCCCGCGCCGCATCGGGATCCACCACGATGCGAATCGCGGCCGACGTTCCTAATGCATAATCCGGCCGGTCTGTACTCACCGCCAGCAAAGGACGCTCCATTTGCATCTGCCGGCCGGCAAGCCAACGGATGGCCTGGCTCCAGAAGCGTGCAAAGAGCGTATCCCCCTGCCCGGCCACTCGCGGCAGAAAACTCCAGCGCCAAGTCGTGTCCGCCGCCAGCACCATGACACGCCCCTCGCCGTACCGCTGTACCACAACCACAGGTGCCGGCCCTCCGGAAACCTCTACTTGCGGATTCACGGCCAGCACCTCGGCACCCGGCTTGATACTCTCGATCAGCGGGCAGCCTGCCAGCGGCGGCGCTGCCGCCCACATGGCGGCGTTCTGTACCCGATCTTCTAGGATCTGGAACATGGGATGCTGCCTTCCCGCCTCTGTAGGCTCCAGCACAAAAGGTTGCTCGCTTTGCGGCGGACCCTGCTGCGCGAACGTGACTGGCAGCGCCTTGGCCAGGGGCGTAGCCTGCAGGCCCGCGGGGCCAAACGAGTGATACCCGCCCAGAACCAGTAGCGCCCGGCGGCGCCCGGCCGGCGCCGGAGACTCGACCCAATGCACCAGGGCTTCGTATTCGGCCGTGGTGAGCAGGTTGGCCTCCATATCGCCCAAGACGACAACCTCGAACTCGCGCAGACGCTCTTCCGTGAGCAGGTTCCCCGCAGAGAGTGCGGGTGCGGCCTGCGGGTTGGCGCGCCGCACCACGGCAGCCAGGTTGATGTCTGGATCTTCTTCGAGGCGGTTTTTCAAGAAGCGGAACTCATAGCGCAGGTAGCCTTCGAGATAGAGCACCTTGATGCCCTCGGCATCGACCTGCAAGGGGAAGTGTTTCAGGTTGTTGGCGGCCAGGCGTTCGCCCGCCTCGGTCTCGATCTGTGCGGTGAGGACGAAGGCGCCCGGTTCACGCGGCCGCAGTCGCAGGGCAATCGGCTGGCGGCTGGTACCTTCGGGCAGATCGATCTCCTGGCTGGCGAGGATCTCGGTACCGCGCTTGATGGCGAGGGTGGCTGCCAGCGCGGGCCCGGCCGTCTTGGCAATCTCGCAAGTGATCTCGCACTCGTTGTCTACCATGACGCGCTGGGGTGCGCGAACTGCATGCAGTGCCAGGTCGAGGCGGCCGGCCTGTTCATCCGGGGCAAAGCCGAGCGCATAGACCGGCACAGGCAGCTCCGCCAGTTCCGAGAACTGCTCGATGCCCGTGTTATCGACTCCATCGCTAACAAGCACGAGGGCCACGAGCGGCCGTGCGCGCAGGCGGGCCGCGGCGCCCCGAAGCGCGCGGCTCAGGTCGGTGCGTTCGGCGCGCGGCTCGGACGGCGGGCCCTGCGGGAGCGGCTCGCCCTCGATGTCGAATACGTCGAGTTCGAGCCGTGGGCCAGGTTCTCGGGCAACGGCCTGTTGCAACTCTGCCAGCGCTTGTCGCGCACGTGCGTAGCGGGAACGTCCCGTGGCGTCTGCCAAAGACATGGAGAGGCTGTCGTCCAAGATCACCGCCACGCGGCCAGGATCGACAAGCTCCCGGCTGCGGATCCATGCGGGGCGCGCCAGCGCTGCGATCAGCAGCGCCACGCCACCGCCACGCAGCGCGGCCAGTCCCCACGTCAGCCGCTTGCCGGAGCGCTCGTACATGCCTCGGTATGTGTAGGCCAAGAGCGCCAGCACGGCCAGCAAAAGCAAGAGCCATGGCCATGCCTTTTGCACGTTTTGCAGTTCCAACGTCGCGAGCACGTGTGCACTCATGGTTGGCGCACCTCGCCTGTGTGCGGAACTGCAGTGCCCGTTGGGGAGGCCGCGACGCGTCCGCCCCCGGGTTGTACCGAGATCTCCCGCGGCCGCGCGTAGTGCCGACGGCTGATCCGATTGGCCAACCACGCATCGACCAGTGCAGCGAGCAATGCGGCGGCCAGCAACGCATCCCACAAGCGCACGCCGCGGCGTGCCGACAGGGCAGCCTCGACCACAGCCTCGGGCCGATCGACGTAGTATGTCTCACGGTGACCACCCAGCAAACGTACGAAGCCCGCCGAGATGCTCTCGTGTTTCGCACTCCGCGCCTCTCCCACCAGCTCTTCGTCCAGGTAGCGAGGCTCAGACTCGTAGCTCTCTAGATTCACCGCAAACCGCTCCCCCCCCTCCTCCCTGCCCGCCGCATAGGCTCGGTACACCCCTACCTGGTCCGTCTCGCCGAACGCCTTCCGCGGCCGCCCCTCTCCGGCAACCACGGCCGGCCGCAACCGCCCATCCGGCAAACGCACCACCCACGGCCGTCCCTCCTGAGTCGAAGAGGCCGCTATCTCCACCTGCGCGCCCGTCACATAAAAGCCACGCGCGGCCATGGGATCCTGCGCCAGATAGGCCAACAGCCGGTACAACCACGGCACCCATACCGGCCGCAGCGGAAAATCGCTCCAATCTCGATCGCATGGCAACGCACAAACCAACACCCGCCCGCGCCCGTACGGCTTCTCGCACAACAAGGGCGAGCCCGCATCCGACGCCATCAGCACGCGGTTGTCCCCCGCGTCCAGCGTCCACATTGCTTGGATGTTGGCGCCCCATAAGTCGCCAGACGCTCCGCGGTCAAGCCCGGCCAGGGCAGCGTGCTCCATATCGACTCGGGCCACGCGCGCCGCAAACGGGCTGCTGCTGGAAGCGCGTTCGCCCGCGCTGCTGCCGCCCGAGCGACCTTCTACGCCCAGAAGCCGCGCGGGCAATAGCCCGCCATGCAGCCGGTCTGTTGCCGCCAAAGTCTGGTTGTACGCGGTCGCGTTGACGGTATCTCCTAAGAAGACCAGCAATCCTCCGCCCCCATCGACAAACTGTTCCAGCCGGGCCACGGCCGCCTCCGGCAGAGATGCGACGTTGGCCAGGATCACCGCCCGGTACGCAGCCAGATTGGCCGAAGACATCTGCGGCGCGTGCAACGTATCGAGGACGATCCCACCGTCTCCAGCAACATTGTCTGGAGCCGAGCCAAGCCCTTGGGGCTTTGGGCCAGCCGACCTGCCCGCGGGCGTGCGGCGGCCAAGGTCCGGCCCTGTATTGCGGGCCTGGCTCGGCGCCATGCGCAGGGCCGCGCGCAGAAAGAACAGCTCGTCCAGCCGCGGCACCTGGGAGGGCGAGCCGTTCACGGCCAGCACCGGCACGCGGTCGACCACCTGAAACGCGAACCACCGGCGGTTATCGGGCGCAAAGGCGGGGTCCTCGGCCTCAACGTAGCCCTCCTGCCAACCACCCTCGTCAAAAGTGTGATGTAGCGTCGCCACTGTCCAGCGCCCCGCCGCGACGGACGGCAGCCGCCGCTCGCTCACCGCCTGGCCGTTCACGACAAGCCGGACCGTACACGCCGCCGCGCGGGGACCGAGGTTGCGCACGTGGGCACGAATGGCAAATGGCACGCCCACCATGGGACGGCTGGCCGCATATTGGAGAGAGGTGACCGCGAGCCCCTCCAACCGCGCCGGCCGCACGCGCACCAAGAATACCGGCACGTCGGCATCGGCGGCTTGTGGCGGTTCAAGCTCGCCGCTCCAGCCGGCTGCTTGCAGATCGGAAAGCACGTACACCTCGCGGCTCTGCGCTGCCTGGCCGCGCAGCAGTTCGCGGGCGCGGGCGATGGCTCCGGTCAAATCGGCCGAGAGCATTGCGGGGTGGAGGCCGTCGAGCACCTGGCGTACATCAGCGAGCTGCGGCGTGGGCTCGGCAAAGGGGGCATCGAACCCCGCTGCACGCCGTCCGGCGAGCACCAATGCGGCGGTGTCGCTTGGCCGCAGGGTGTCTAGGATTTCTCGGGCCGCCTGCTGGGCGCGCGAGAACAGCGTACGCCCCTCCACTTCCAGCGCCATGCTGGCAGAGTCATCGAGCACCAGCACCACGGCGCGGCTTTGGCCGCCCATCATGCCTCGTCCCCGCGCCCGCCAAACCGGTGCCGCCAGCGCCAGCGCCAACGCCACGCACAGTGCCATGCGGCAGGCGAGGAGCACGAGTTCCTTCAGCCGGCTCATGCGGTAAGAGCGCAAGAACTGATCGGTGAAGAAGCGGGTCGTCGAGAAGGGAATCTTCCGCGTGCGCCGCGAGCGACTGAGGTGCACCAGCAGCGGGATCGCCGCCGAGAGCAGGCCCAACAAGAAGAGCGGCGTACCGAGGGTCAGCATGGAGTTTCCTCACACATACAACCGCTCGCGTCGGGCCAGGTAACGGCCCAAGAAGTCTCCCACCGGCTCGCTGGTGGGCACTAGCTGGTGGTCGATCTGGGCTGCACGGCAGCCTTGCTGCACCCTTGTGAGAAACGCAGCGAGCGCTTCCAAATACGCCTGCTTGAAGGCGCGGGGATCGCTGGCGACCTCGCGGCCGGTTTCCAGGTCTTCGATGCGGGTGACGTCGTCGAAGGGGAAGTTCAGCTCGGCCGGGTCGAGCGTCTGGAACACCAGCACTTCGTGCTTCTTGTGGCGGAAGTGCTTGAGTGCGGCCAGGAGCGGCTCGGGATCGTCGAACAGGTCGGAGAGCACGACCACCAGCGCACGCCGCTTGAGAGATTCTGCCAGCTCGTGGAAGGTGGCGCTCGTGCTGGTTTCGCCGCTGGGCGTGGTGTCTTCGAGCTGCCGCAAGATGACGCGCAGGTGTTCGGGGCCCTGGCGGGCGGGGATCCGCTTGCACACGGCCGAGTCGTAGCTGATCAGGCCGACGGCATCGTGCTGCAAGGCCATCAGGTAGGCCAGGCTGGCTGCCAAGAAGGAGGCGTATTCGAGCTTGGTGATCGGGGCGGAATGGCGGTAGCCCATGGAGGCAGACTTATCGACCAGCAGATAGCAGCGGAGGCTGGTCTCTTCTTCGTACTGCTTGACGTAGAGTTTGTCCCTGCGGCCGAAGACGCGCCAATCGATGTGGCGGGGATCGATGCCCGGCGTGTACTGGCGGTGCTCGGCGAACTCGATGGAGAAACCCCGGTGCGGGCTGCGATGATGGCCGGCGAACAAGCCCTCGACCACCAACCGCGCCGCCAGCGACAGGTTCTTAAGCCGCGCAAGCGCGGCCGGATCCAAATAGCGGTATTCTCTTGCCGGTGGCATGGTTAGGCGTACGCCGCGGCCTGCGGCTCCGGAACAAGTTTGAGCAGGTCTTGCACCAACCGCTCGGGCGAAACCCCCTCGGCCTCGGCGTGGAAGTTGGTGATGATGCGGTGCCGCAGCACCAGCGGCGCCACGCTGCGCACGTGCGCGCACGAGACGTTGTATTCGCCGCAGGTCGCGGCGCGGGCCTTGGCACCCAGTACCAAGTACTGCACCGCGCGGGTGCCGGCACCCCAGTGGACGTATTGTCGCGTAAGTTCGGGGGCCGTCTCGTCGTCCGGGCGCGTGGCACGCGCCAGGTCCACCGCGTACTGTGCCACGTGATCGCTCACCGGCAGCCGCCGCACAATCTGTTGCAGCTCGAGGATCTCCGGCCCGCTGAGCACCTTGGCCACGGGCACCTCGACGTCTGCCGTAGTCGCCTTGGCGATTTCGCGCTCTTCTTCAGGCTTGGGATAAGTGATGCGAATATCGAACATGAACCGATCGAGCTGGGCCTCCGGCAGCGGGTAGGTCCCTTCTTGCTCGATCGGATTCTGCGTGGCCAGCACGAAAAAGGGCCGTGGCAGGTCGTAGGTGCGGCCGCCCACGGTCACTTGCAACTCTTGCATCGCTTGCAACAGAGCCGCCTGGGTCTTGGGCGGCGTGCGGTTGATCTCGTCTGCCAGCAAGATGTTGGCAAACACCGGCCCCTTGACAAAGCGGAACTGCCGCCCGCCGCTGGCGCGGTCTTCTTCGATGATTTCCGTCCCCGTGATGTCTGCCGGCATCAGATCCGGCGTGAACTGGATGCGGTTGAACTCCAGATCGATGGCGCGGGCGATGGTCCGCACGATGAGCGTTTTGGCCAATCCCGGCACGCCGATCATCAGGCAGTGCCCGCGGGCGAAGATGGCCGCCAGCAGGTCGTCTACCACATGTTCCTGGCCGATGACGATCTTGGCGATCTCGGCCTTCAAACGGCTGCGAGCCTGGCCCAGGTGCTGGATGGCGGCCAGGTCGTCATGCGTGGGAGCGCTCGATGCAAGCAGGGGATTCTTGGCAGGCATGGGTGGTGAGACGGCCGCCAGCAGCGGCCAGGTTCGAGTGAAGAGTTGGGTAGCTCACGAAAGGGGCGTACGCATGGCGCACGAACGTATCGGCGTGCACGCCCGGCCGTAGCCGGCCTGGCGTGCCGCTGTGCAACCGCCCCATCGTTATTTGCGGTGCGCTGTTGGACGCGGCATGTATCAGCCGTGCTGCTAGTTCTGCAACGCATATGCCACGACATTTACCAGGATCTGGCGGCAGCTTTCGGCGTCGTAGCCGTTGCCGAACGGATCGCTTACCCGCTTGAGGTGAGAGACGGCATCGTTCTTCGAGTAGAGCAGGGCCAGGCGGTTGCGCAGCGTGATCCCTTCCAGTTCGAGCGGCCGCACGTCTCCGGTCTGGCGGTCGCGAACTTCGCCCAGGCTGAACAGGGCTGTGGTCAGCGGATGGTCGGGCGATAGCGGCTCCAGTGGCAAGTCAGGGAAGATCCGCACCACCAGTTGGCGTGCGGCCTGGTCGAACTCGTGGTAGCCCGAACAGTTGTTGATGAACAAGAACCCCCCTGCCTGCAAATGCCGGCGCAAGGCCGCCACCTGCTCGTCGTTCAGCCGGGGATCGCGGAAGCCGGTCATGAACAAGAAGGGATGTGCCGCCAGCAGCGCCTCTTGCGGGTCGATCTGGCGCAGATCGAACGACACAGCCAGCGACGACTCCGCCGCTAGATGCCGCAGCCATTGGTAGAGCGCGTTGGGGTCTGGGTTCCAGTCTCCGTGGTGCTTGAGCTGCGCCAGCACGAACTGCTGCCGCGGCCGATCGGAGGGCGCCCGAATCTCCTGCGTCACCGACTCGACCTCCGCCACCTGCCGCAGCGCGGCCACGTAACTGATGATGTTGATCCCCAGCCGGATGGCATCGCCGGGCAACAGCCTCGCGCCGTGGTCGTGCGTATGTTCGTCCCAGCCGCAGCTCATGTCGAAAGGTGTGAACAGCACCGCCGTGCGCGAGCCCACGTTTGTGCCGAAGATCCGCGGCGCGCTTTCATACTCTTGCTTCACACCGCCGCGATACAGGCGGTAGTGCACCGTGGCATAGCGGTAAAATGCGCGAAATACAGGGTGGTCGATCTGCAACAGTTCGAATGCCCGCTGCGGAAACAAGGCGCGCACCTCCTGCCGGAAGCTTGCCGCAAACTCCTCCCGGCCGCAGCACGCATCGCCCAGCAACGTGCCGCCGTCATAAACGTACTGCCGCAGAGCGGCACGCTCCTCCTCGCTGAATTCGAACGCCTCGTGCCCGCTGACGTACAACAACGGTATCTTGCAAGACCGCCCCGCCTTGTGCTGGGCCACGACCTCGGCCAACGTCAGCGGCTTCCAGCCGTACCACAGGCCCAGGGCCTCGTGGCAGTGCCGCAGCAGATTGTCCACGTCGCCCGGGTCCGTATTCCAGTCTTGGGTGGTGCCATACTCGAGCTTGGCCACCATCAAGGGGGGGGTAGGCTCGGCCTTGGGCTCGCTGCGGCGCAGGGGCGTTACGGGCAAAGGGAGCGGCGGCATGCCCTCGGCGGAGGTCTGCCGCTGGGGACTCTTGCGCGGCGGCGGGCCGCAGGTGCCGAGCTGCCGAGCGGCCTGGGCCTCTGCAGCCGGCGGCGTGCGCAGTCCTGCCAGGCCGGCGCCGGCGGCAAGCGCTCCGGCAGCCGTACGCCGCAGAAATTCTCGCCTGCGATGTGGGTTCATGGTACGGGCTCCTCATTGACGGGCGGCGCCTGCTCCGCCGCCAGGCGGATGCCTGGACGTGGCGCGGGCAGCATGATAGTCCCCAGGTCGATCACGGGCATTTCGGCAGTGGGGCACAACCCGCCCAGCTTGGGGTCGAACGTGATCGCCTGCTGATCGTATTCTTGGCGCGAGAATCGCTCGCGGTACAGCACCACGAACAGCTCGTCGCCGGTCTTTACCCAGTGGTCTTCTGGGCGTGTGAAGTGCCAGATCTCGGCCCGCCAGATCACTTCTCCCGGCTTGGAACCGAAGAATGGGCGTGTGCGAAGCTTATTCACGAGCACCGCTGCATGCTGGACATTCCCTTCGATGGCCAGAAACTCCAGCACGTCTTCGAAGCGGTTCAAGCGTTGCATGCGTTCGCGCAGATCTTGGCGGTCTTCATCGGTAAGGGGTTGCTCTTCTTCGTAGTCGGAGGGCGGCACACGCAGGTCGACGCCTTCGAGGCGAGCCTGCTGATAGTCGACGGCCAGGTCGTAGCATGTGCCCACGCGCAGGCCACTGACGCGAAAGCTGCCGTCTTTCTCTACCATGCCGGCATAGCGGCGCTGTGCGCGGCGGTCGATGGCGGCGACCGCGCTTGCATTCGACCCTTCGCCCAGGCGGCCAGTGATGGCCCCCTCGCTGCCCGGCCGGCTAGTCGATCGCTCGTCTGCCAGCAGGGCGCCGCTGGCTGCCGCATGCAGCACCAACAGCAGCGAGGCCATGCGTACGTACATCGCCTGTTCCTTCCCTATCGCTGGTAGGCCGGCAAAAAGTGCATGTACACCTCCAGCACCAGGCTCGACATGGCCGTCCAGTACACGCGGTTGGGACCCACGGTCCCTTCTCCTTCTTGAGTACCCGGCGGCAGGCCCCAACTTCCGTCGGGCTCCTGGTGCGCTAACAGCAACTCCCGCACGCGAGGATGCCAGTCGTTCCAATACTTGCCGCCCGCCTGGTACTGGGCCTGCATCGCATAGTAGTGGAAATAATAGAAGTACGAAACCTGGTTGGCGCCCCACTCCACCGGTGCATTGGCCAGGTAGTCGAGCGCCGCAAGCACTGTGGCGTCGTCTTGCTTGCCTAGCAATTGCAGCGAGAGCACCCCAGCGGCAGACATCTGCGGATTGGGTCCGCCGCCCGGCTGGTAGCCGTAGCCGCCCGTGGGATAGGCACAGCTTGTCACGTAATTGATGGCCCGCTCGATGGTATCTGCCGGAACGGGTATCTCTGCATTGTTGGCGGCCCGCAGCGCCACCACTTGCATGACGGTCACGCTCAGATCGTGATCTCCCGGCGCGGGCTGATAACGCCACCCGCCATTGGGGCTCTGGCTGCGAACGATCAGGTCAACCGCCTTGCGGAGCTGCGCTTCCAGCTCCGGGTCCGAATCCATGCCATACATTTCGGCCATGGCCAGCGTGGCCAGGGCATGTTCGTACATTGGGCCGTGGCTGGGCGTGGGCGAAGCGAACAGCCCCGAATCGTGCTGCGTGGCCAAGATGTAGCGTTTGCCACGTTCGATCACCTCTTGGTATGGCCCCCTGCCAGGCACGTGGCCCCGGCCCAAAAAAGCCAGGAGCGCCAGCGCGTTGGGGGCATGATTGGTGTGCCAAGAACCGTCCGGCTGCTGCCGGTCGGCCAGGTACTGTACCGCCTTGTCCACGGCGGCCGTCACCCGCTCGACGATCCGCGCCTCGGTGAGCGGCTCTGCCGTCTCTGCCGCTGGGTCTCTCTGGGTGCCGGCCTGACCTGTGTCTTGGCCCAAACTACGCATCATCCCCCCTCGGCCCAGGGCGGCCGCGCACGCCGCAAGCATCACGATCGACAGCTTCCAGCAACGCATCACGATAGGCCCGATAAACGCCTCAGCCCCACATCGACCGAATACACCACGATCAAAACCAATAGCACCAGCCAGTTGTCCCACAAACTGGCCTCGCGGTGCAGCTCCGTCTTCTCTGCCTCCCCGCGCAACAGGCTGGCCAGCCGGTCCAACTCGGTCAGCCGCACCACCTGCCCCATGCTCTCCAACGCTGCCAGGTTGATATCGGGCTGGCGCAGCTCGCCCGTCGCTGCCGCCACGTGAAGCCGGGCCTCGACCGCGGGCTGCCCCCCGCCCGGATCGAACTGCACGCGATAGCTCCCCACGCCGTCTGGCACAAACCTGCCCGTGTACCGGCCAGGCGTGCCCGGGTCGGACACAAGTTCCACCGCCCGCGGCGCCGTCCCTTCACGCCATACGTTGACCAAAAGCTTGGCCTCGTGCCGGGCCACGCCCTCGGGCGTGAAGGCGAACAACTCCACCTCTGCCTCTTCGCCTGGCCTGGCGCGGGCCGGACGCACCTCGACATAGCTGCGTTTGCGCACCTGTTCGTCTTTGCGCGCCACAAACCGCAGGGCCTGGCCCCAGAAGCGGTAGAAGTACCGATCGGCCACGTTCTGCCGCCAAAGCCAGGTGGAATCGGTGCCAATGAACATCACTCTGCCTTGCCCTGCAAAGTGCCAGGCGATGAGGGGCAGTTTGCCGAAGCGGGTTTCGACGCTCGCATTGTGCGCCAGAACCGTGGCACCGGCCGAGGGCCGCTCGGACGCGGCACACCAGTAGCTTGGCGGCATCTGGGCCCAGACGTTCTCGCTGCGTTCGGGATCGTCGTAGAGGCGCAGGCACTCGTGGATGGCTCCCGCGGGCGAGACCTTCAGCTTGAAAGGTTTGTGGGCCGGTGCCGCGATGCCGGCGGCGCGTGGGCGGATGCGTACGGGGAGCAGGTCAAGCAGCGGCGCATCGAAGGCATGGGGCATGGCCCTGGGACCGGCCTGGACGATGAGGCCCACACCCCGCTCGCGCACGGCTTGATCGACCAGGCCAAGCAGGGCGGCGTCCAGCAGTGCCGGAGAAACATCGCCGATTACGATCACGTGGTACTCGGCCAGTTCGTCCGGCGTGCTTGGCAGCGGCGGCCGGGCGGCGGGGTCGAGGCGGCGGTACTCGGCCTCGAGCACCATGTCGGGCTGATCTGCGGTGCGGCCGGAGAGGCCGAAGTCGCGGCGCATGGCATTCTTGAGAAAGCGGAAGTCCCACCGCGGCAGGCCCTCGAGGTACAGCACCTTGAGTTTCTCGTCGCTCACGCGCACTACCACGCTGTCGGAGTTGTTCTCCTTGAGGTCTTCAGGCAGCTCGGCGTTGGGCTGCACTTCGACAGAGAGCGTGCGTGCTCCTGGCGATTCGGCGCGGAAGGTGAGGTTCACGTGTGCCTGTTCTGTCCCACGCACGGTGAGATCTTTCTCGGCCAACGGCTGCTGGACGCCTTCTTCTCGCAGACGCACCTTAACAGCTTGTTGGTCGTAGCCCCGCAGCTCGAGCGTGACGGAGACCTGCACCGTATCTCCCTGGGAGACCAGGTCGGGGGCGAACACGTCGACCACGGCCAGGTCGCGCAGAGGTTGTTCGCTGCCAGGCGGGATGCAGATCACCGGCGTGCCGCCCTGTGCGAGTGCACCTGCGGCTTCCTGGGGGGCACGTCCTGCCGTGTTCTGCCCGTCGGTAAACAGCACGACACCGGCCATGGGGCGGCCCGCCGCTTCGTCAAGAAGCTGCGCCAGGGCGTCTCCCAATCGCGTGGCCGGCGCCTGCGGCTGCGGCTCGGGCAGCGATTCGCCCGGACGCGCGGCAAGCCGAGCCAGCGTTTCTCCCAGCGTGTAATGGCGCACGTCGTACTTTTCTGCCAAGCCTTTCCAGAAGGCCTCGCCCCGCGCCTGGAGCACGTCGTGCACCAGTTGCGCTCGACTCGCCTGGTTGAGCAACTTGCGCGTCTCTGGATCGACGCCGCCCTCCACGTGGTAGCCGGCCGCCGCCGCTAGGGCAGCAAGCTGTGCATCGTCGCTAAATGGGCCTGCCGGCAGACCCATGCTTTGCGATTGATCGTGCACTAAGGCCAACACCGGCCGCCGCTCGATGGTTTCGTCGAGCTTCAAATAAGGCCCCGCCAGCACCAGGATCAAAATGAACAGGATGACGATCCGCGTGGCACTCAACGCAACGCGCAGCGGCCGCGGTGCTGTGGCGAGCGTGGGCCGCTGGTGCAGGTAGATGTAAATGCCCAAGGGTACCAGCGCAACCAAGCCCAGCCAGAAAACCAGCGGCCACTGGAATACAAGCTGCGCGTGCTCGAGATGCGACCGCACGTCTTCTTGTACACCGATCGCGCGCAGCAGCCAGTCGATCATGGGAGGTCAATCGAAAATGCGTGAACGGCGGCCGCGAACGACCTCGCATGCGGAAGACATCGCGTGCCAGCGCGCGACAGCGAAGTTGGCGCTGCCGGTCCACAGCACGTCGGCCGCCCGTTCGCCTCTGCCTGGCCAAAGGTGCAGATGGCCGGCGAAAGGCCGGCTGCACCTGAGGCAGCCGCGATACCCGCACATACGGCCAGCGCAAGACTGCGTGCATGCCAGCACCAAGCGGCGGGCGTGCTCGCCAAAGCCATCACCGTTCTCCTTCCGCCTTGAGCGTGCTCAGCCGCCGGAAGTAGTCTCGGATGAACTCCTGGTAGCCTTCTGGCCCCTGTTCCTGCATCCCTTGCAGCAGCTCTTCGCGCACGCGGGGCGGGAGCTTGAGGATTACCGTTCGCGTGGCGGGGTCGAGGTTGGCCAGCTCGCGCTCGACAATGGCCATGCCCAGCCGTGTACCGGCCATGTTGCCGGTGAGCGTGGTCCCTCTGGCCAGGTTGGAGGGCGGCTGGTTGTTCGGCTGGCCCGGCTGCGCGGCCTGGTTTGCCAGGGCCTGCTCGAGCTGCTGCAACCGCTCGAGCATGGCCAGCGCCTGATTGAAGAGCGGCGACTCGAGCAAGGCGGCAAGCTGCTGCGCCTGGGCCTCGTCGAGCGGTGCCGGCCCTGCCATCTCGGGCTGACCCGATGGACCCGATTGCGGCTGCGAGCCCTGGGCCTCTCCCGTCTGGGTCGATGCTTGGGCCTGAGCCTGGGACTTGGCCTGCCCAGCTTGCTTGCCCCTGGACTTGGCAGGCGACTTGGTCGCCGGGTCTTGGGTTTGGCCCTGTGCGGCGGCCTCTGCCTCTCCCAGGGCGTCGGCGAGCTGAGCGAGCAGTGCTTCGAGAGACTGCTCATCGGTAGCGACCGCCTGTTTGGAGAGGTTCAGCTCTTGCAGGCGGCCGCGTTGATGGCGGGCAAGCTGGTCGCGTGCCTGGGCGGCCGGCGCATTGGCCTGTGCGTCCTGGCCCTGCGGCTCGATGGGGCGCAGCATGTCTGCAAATCGCGGATCTAGGCGGGGGGTATCGCCGCCCAGGGCTGGTTCGAAGAGAGGTTCTTCTTCGTCCTCTTCTTCCTGTTCTGGGGCGGCCTCTTCGCCAGATGCGTGGGCGGCATCGTTGGCCTGTTTCATAGCGGCCAGTTCTTCGGGCGTGGGGGGCGTGTCCTCTTCGGCCGGAGGTACGAGGTACTCTTCGCCTTCGCCTGGATACGGGGCATCGGGGAAGCGCGGCTGCCGCGGCCGGCGCTTCTCGTCGGCAGCCAGCAGCCGTTCGGCCTGGTGCAGCGCAGGCTCGGCCTCAGCATCGAGCCGCTCTTGGTGTTCCTGCACCTCCGGCAGCAGGGTGTCTGAGACCACCTCGGCATCTCGCATTAAAGCCGCCTGGCGGTTTTCGAGGCCTTCGAGCCGCTGGCGCAGGGCCTCGAGCGCAGCCCTGAGGTCTTCAAGGCTGCGCGCCGCCGCCTCTCCCCGCTGCTGTAGCAGGTCTCTGCGAAGCTGCGCCATAGCGGCCTCCAGCTCCCCACGTGCTTGCTCACTGCGGGCTCGATCGAGTGCCGCCAGGCGTTCCGCCACGGCCTCGAGTTCCTGCTGCACGCGATTGCCCATGCGTGCAAGATCTCCAAGCTGCGGCTCGCCTTGCAGTGCATTCTGTTGCCCAGCCTGGGCCTGCTGCATAGCCTGGGCCTGCTGTTGCATGGCCTGGGCCTGCTGTTGCATGGCCTGGGCAAGCTGCTGCATGGCACGTGCGGCAAGTTGCTCAAATGCCTGCTGAGCCGCCGCCATCTCTGATGCCAGCTCCGGCGCGAGCAGGTGAAGCTGCTGGGCCTGCTGGACTTGCTGGCCCAGTTCTGCGGCAAGCTGCTGGCCCTGTTGCGAGTTCTGCTGTTCTTGCGCTGCGAGCTGGGCGAGCTGTTGCTGGAGTTCGGCCAGTTTCTGTGCAGTTTGCTCATCGAGTTGGAGGGGTGCAGCCTGCGGGCGCTGCGTGGCCGGGTCTGGCTGACTGCCGGCTTGCTCCTGGCCGGCCGCTGCGCGCGCGGCGGCCTGGGTCTCGGCCTGTGCGCGTGCCAGGGCGTCTTGCAGCGGTTGATACTCGGCTGCCAGAGTTTCCAGCGTCTGGCTCACTTTGGCCTGCTCGGCAATCAGTTGGGCCAGCCGCTCTTGAAACGTATCTTGAGCCTCTTCAAAGCGTGCGAGCTGGCGATCTGCCGCGTTCTCGTCGGCCGCCAGACGGATGACGTAGTCTTGCGTCTGGGCAATCTGATCTTTACGGTCGCGGCACTGCACGCGATAGCGAATCCATTCACCGGCTTGGAGTTGGTATTCGGCTAGGTTCAATGTGTGGGCCAACGTCTCGCCCCGCACCCGGCCCTTGAACTGCTTGATCTTGCGGCCTTGGAAAGAACCGCTATCTCCCTTCTGCACAAGCAGCGTGACATCGGCCAGAGCAAAGTCGTCGTAAACCGAGATCACCAGGGGCACGGCCTGCGGCTGAGAGAGCACCAGGTCGCTGCCGGGCCGCTCCAGCATCACCTGAGGCGGTTCGTCAGGCACCGCCAGGTAGTGCGCTTCTTTCATGGTCTGGTTCGGCGCGCCCATCTCGTTGCGCAGCTCGAGGCGGTACAGCCCCTGGCCAATCAGCGGAAACCGCCCTACCCACTGCCCTGTGCGCTCCTTGATCGGCCGCAGCGGCAGCCGCTGCACCACCTCGAATACCTCCTGGCTGGTCTCGCGCGGCGAGAGCGTGCCGCACGCCTGCCAATACGCCTGCCCTCCAAACTGGGCAAAACCCATGCCGCGCAGCGCCTTGCGCTCCAGCCCCACGGCTGCCGCGGGCACCTCCAACCGTACCCACCTGCCGGCCGGCGGCAAGTCTCCTACTCGGTACCGGCTGGCCGTGCCAAGCTGGCCGACGTTCACCTTGTCTTCGCCCCAAAAGGCGCGGTGCTCCCAACCCTCGCCGTCGTGCCAGAGCAGCATCAGAGATTCGACCCGCCCTCCAGCTTCTGCATGCTCCTCCGCCGGCACGATGTAAACCCAGGCGAAAAGGTACTCGCCCTCTTGCACCAGAAACGGCCGCGCCGCCGAGTGGAACAGATGGTGGTGGAATTCGGTGCCCGCCGGGTCGCCGTGCGCCTTGCGGCCCGCCACTTGCGGCTCCCATTGCCAGTTGCCTTCGGCCACGGCGCCATCCGGCAGCGCGTCGCTGAACCAGACGCGCAACTGCCGCTCCTCCTCGGGCACGTGAACGCGCCGGCGTACGGCCGTGCCCAGCAGGATCTCGCCCTCGACGGCAGAGCCTTCGACATCGACGCGCAGCTCCACTTGGCTCTGCTCGGGTCCGGTGACGTCGAGCACCTGGGGCGGGTTGCGCAGGGGCCGCTTGGCCTGCATGTACTTGGGAAGATGGACCGCGGCCGAGACGCCAACGATGCGCGGCCGGTCGACCATGGTGATGTCGTACTGCGGGCTCCATGTGCCGCCGCCATGCACGCGGTAGCTGAAAGACTTGTCGTAGCCTTGCAGCACGTGCGTCCAGCGGCTGCCGCGGCGGCGCAGCGGATACCAGAGCCGCGGGCTGCCGTCCTCGGGTACGATCTCGAGCCGAAGCTGATCTGGCTGTTTCTGGCTGAGCACGTCCACCTGGAAGCGCACGTCGTCTCCCTTGAGTACCTTGCGCGAACCGGGCCTGACGGTGAACTTAACTCCTGTAGCCGGCGGAATGTCGGCCCAGGGGTTGAAAATGCGCGCGAGGGCCGTGGGCAGGCGATCGGAGAACGCCAGCCAGACAAGCAAGAAGAGTGCAAGCGTGGTGGACGCGGCAAACACTGCCCGGCGCAGCGCCGCGAGGTCGACCACGCTTGCAGGGCGGAAGCCTCGAATGCGCTCCAGCGCCTCAGCCACCAGACGGCGGTAAAACTCGGGCGAAGCTGGCGGTGTGGCAGCGGCGGGACAAGCGCCGGCAGAGTCGGCAAGCTGGTCGGTCAGATCCACGCAGCTCAACAGCCGGTTGTGGATCGCGGGCAACTCGCGTTCGACGCGGCGGGCCAGCATGCGGTTGCTCATCCGCCGCACCAGCGGCCTGAGCACCCCCATGTAGCTGGCCCAGGCGGCCGGCACCGCCACGCATGCCAGGGCTACCCAGCGCAGCCAGACCCAAAGAGGCATGGCCAGGTCGAGCAGGGCGAACACCAGCGTCACCCCCGCGAACAGGCCCACGGCAATCCCCGCACCGGTGGTTACCCAACTTGCGCGCAGCAAGCGGCGCACCTTGCTCAACAACTCGAACAACGGCCGCGGATCGGGCCGCTCGTCCGGGCTTACCCGGGGCTCTGTCTGGGGGGTAGACATGTTTCGCCTCGCGGTGTTGGTTTGCTCACAAGTTAATTGAAGCGGAACCTGCGGCCGTTACTTCTGATGCGCCGCCCAGCCTGCCGGGCCGCCGAGCCGGTAGCGGTGAGCAGACGCACTGTCTTCGATTTCCTGGGTCATCAACCGATGCTATCGGATAGGCGCACATTGCTTGAACTTTGCACTTGCGGCCACTCTTGAACCCAACAAGGGTGCGTCACGGTGGCACGTCGGCACCGGTCAGGCGGCCAAGCCAGGCTCGAGGGTTGAAATGCCGGATGCGCTCGCCCACCGGCAGTTCTTCTCCGTTATCAGCGCGGCGCCCGCCGGCGGTGGCGAGCAAGAACTCGACGGCAATGACCAGGAACACCAGTGCCAGCAGCCAGCGCCACACCTCGCGTCCCTCGCCGATGGAGCCGTAGGCCTGCTGCGCCTCGGCCGTGGCATCGACGATGCTCAGATTGCGTACGCCCGGCAGCCAGGCACGAATCTGCTCCTCGGTGGCAGCGGCAAACGCCGATTCCTCAGGGGCCAGATTGACCGCAAACGCCGTGCGCCCCTCGCGGGGCTCTTCCACGCGCCCTCCGTGTACCTCGACTTGGTAATAGCCCCGGCTCTCCAGCCGCTCGCTGGCCGCCACGAGCCGCCTCGAAGTGCGCTTGAACTCGAGGTCCTGGCCACGGCCGGCGCCATCGGTAACACGCCCCGTTGCGGGATGCCAATGCCCGGCCACGCGCACCTCGACAGAGCCGTCGGCAGCCACCACTGCTGGCACCTCAAACTCGGGTCGATGCTGCACGTGATGCACCAGACGCAGCACGAGCGGCACAAACTCCGGCCGCAGCGGCAGGTTGCTCCATCGGGCGTTCGCGGGGAATCCGGCCAGCACCACCAGTCCATCCCGGTAGGGACACTCGATCAGGGCCGGTTCGTTTGGTGCAAACGCCGCCAAGCTCCAGCACCGCCCCCGGCTCGCCTCGACCCTCAATGGAAACCGGCGGTAGAAGCGCGCCGTCACCAGGTAGCGCGCCTCCGGATCCGCAAACACGCTCAGCGCCGGATGGGCAAAGTCGACGCCGGCCAGCCGTGCAAACGTCTCGTGACGCTCGGGATCTCCCACGGCAGCGTCGATCCGCGCCGGTACCAGCCGCTCTCGCTGCGGGCCCGGAACCGCGAACAATTGATTGCTATATGCCTCCGGGGTCACACGGTCTCCGGGAAAAATCAGCAGTCCGCCCCCCTCGGCTACAAACTGCCGCAGCCAGGCAAAATGCGTCTCGTTCAATCCCCCGCAGTTGGCCAAGATCACCACGCTGGCCTGCTCAAGCTCCTGAGGTGAAAGGCCGCTCTCGGGAATCTCTCGCAGGTCCAGGGAACGCACAATCTGCTGCGTGCCCGCATCAGAAGCGGCGTTCGCATCAGCTCCTTGCGCACCGGCCGCGGCACTCCCCCCCACGCCCCCAGCGCTCATCGGGCCGGCTCCGCCGGCCGACCCCACGCGCGAATCGATCCGCGCCGATTCCGCCCGCGCCGTAAGCGCCGTGCGCAGGTACAAGCATTCGTCCTCATAAGGGTCCGCAGCAGGACCGCCATTCACCAACAGCACGCGGATCTGCGGCTCGACGTGCAAGGTGAACAGGAACTGGTCGTCATCCGGAAACCGATCTTCCGGAATCTCGAAACGGCAGCGCAGCACTCCCGGCTCGGTCGGCAGGTACACAATCTCCCGCTGTACCGATGCGCCGGGCTTGACTGCCAGCGTGCGGCGCGCCACGTCTTTGTCTTCCACGACTACGCGCAGGTCGATCTGGGCGGTTTCGCCCTGCGAGTCGTTTACGACCAACGGCCGCAGCACGACGGGCAGCCCTGCCACCACGCGGTGGGGCCGGGGCGCGGTACCGACCACGCCGCGGTTCTCAAGCTGCCTGGCGGAACCCACGTTGACAATCCGCAGATGTACGTTTTCGGGCACTAGCCGCTCGATGCCCTGGGCGGCCACCTCCTTCCAACCGGAGGCCTGACCGTCCGTGAATACGTACACCGTAGCGTTGTCTCGTGCCGGGCCCTGCGGGCCGAAGACGTGCAGGAACACAGCATACAGATTGCCGCGAGCCGGACTGGGTGCCAGGCCGTCGATCAGGGCCGGGAGCGCCTCGGCGTGGGCGCTGAACCGCGTGCACAACTCGACGGGCCGGGCCGCGGCACGAATGAGCGTCACCCGGTCTTCGGCCGCCAGGGTCTGGAGCACGGCGAGGCAGCCGCGGCGGGCACGCTCGATGGCCGAGACTCCGTCGGTCCGCGCGTTCATACTGGCTGAGGCGTCAACCACGAGAACGATATCTCGCCCGCCCCCGCGCCCGAACAGCGCCCCCCAGTGCCGCACCACCGGCCGCGCGCAGAGCACCACCAGCAGCAATACAAACAGCGTGCGCAGCATGGCCAGCAGCGCCTCGACAAACTTCATCCGCCGCCGCTGCTGGATATAACTGTCGAACAAGAAGCGGAATGTGCTCAGCTCCACCGTCTTCAACCGGTGCAGCGTGAACAGGTGCAGCACCAGCGGCACGGCCGCCAGCGGCACAAACCACAGCAAGTTGGCGTGGATCCACTCCATCAAACTTGGTCCCGCCTAACCCAACCGCGACCGCTTGTCCAGGTACTCGGCCAGCGCCAGATCGTACGGCTGCTTGGTATTGATGAGATGATAACTGATCTTGCGCTGAAAACACTCTTGCTTCAACCGCTCGATGAAGGCCTGCAACCGCGCTAGGTAGCGCTGCCGCACGCTCTTGGGGTTGACCACCACGCGGCCCGCCCCTTCCATGTCGCGAAAGCGCGTCAGCCGGTCATAGGGGAAATGAAGTTCAGCATCGTCGAGAACCTGAAACACCAGCACCTCGTGATGATTGTGACGAAAATGCTGCAACCCGCTCGCCAACCGCGCCTCGTCGTCGATCAGGTCGCTGATCAGCACCACCAGCCCCCGACGCTTGATCCGCTCTGCAATCTCGTGCAACACGCCGGCCACGTCCGTATCCGCACCGGGGGCAGGTTTCTCCAGCAAGTCCAACACGCGGCGGAATTGCGTGGGCCGCGCCCGCGGCGGTAAGAAATGCCGCACCTGCCGGTCGAACAGCACCAGCCCCACCGCGTCGTTCTGCCGCAGCAACAGGTAGCTGAGCGCCGCTGCCAGATAGCTGCCATACTCGAGCTTGCTCAGCGTGCCGGAGCGAAAGTCCATGGAGTGCGAGCAATCGAGAAGGATGTATGCGCGCAGGTTCGTTTCGTCTTCGAACAGCTTCACGAAATACTTGTCGCTGCGAGCCAGCATCTTCCAGTCGAGCGTGCGGATCTCGTCTCCCGGCGAGTAGGCGCGGTGGTCGAGATACTCGATCGAGAAGCCGTGGTAGGGGCTGCGGTGGCGGCCCGTGAGGAAGCCCTCGACCACCTGCCGGGCTACCAACTCCATGTTGCCTGTGCGGGCCAGGCCGGCCGGATCCAGAAAACGGTTGGCCATACAGCCCTCGTCTATTCGAGCGGCTCGCGGACCGTCTCGAACAACTTCTCCACAATATGGTCGGGCGTGACGCCGTCGCTCTCCGCCGCGAAGCTGGTGACCAGCCGGTGCCGCATCACCGGGCCCGCCACGCTGCGGATGTCTTCGGTCGAGACGTGCACGCGGCCGTCGAGCAATGCCTGGGCCTTGGCACCCAACAGCAACGCTTGGCAGGCACGCGTGCCCGCCCCCCAGGTGAGGTACTTGTTCACAAACTCCGGCGCCTCCTCCGTGCCAGGCCGCGTGGCACGCACCAGAGAAACAGCATACGCCGACACGCTCCGCCCGATCAGCACCTTGCGCACTATCTTCTGCAAGTTCAAAATCGCCGTGCGGTCCAGAATCGGCCGCAACGCCGGAGGATCGCTGCTCGTCGTCGCCTCTGCAATCGCCAACTCTTCGTCGAATGAGGGATAATCGACCAAGATCTTGAACATGAAGCGGTCAAGCTGCGCCTCCGGCAGCGGATACGTCCCCTCCTGCTCGATCGGGTTCTGCGTCCCCAGCACCAAAAAAGGCTTCTCCAGCGGAAAGTCCTCGCCGGCAATCGTCACCTTGTACTCCTGCATCGCCTGCAACAGTGCCGATTGCGTCTTTGGCGGCGTGCGGTTGATCTCGTCCGCCAAAATCACGTTGCCGAACACAGGCCCCTTGACAAACCGCATCCGCCGCCGCCCCGTACCCTCTTCCTCATCAAGAATCTCCGTGCCCGTAATGTCAGAAGGCATCAGGTCCGGCGTAAACTGTATCCGCCGGAACGTAAGCGACAGCAACTGCGAAATGCTGCTGATCATGAGCGTCTTGGCCAGACCAGGCACCCCCTCCAGAATGCAGTGGCCCTGACAAAACAGCGCTATCAGCACCTGCCGCAGCACGTCTTGCTGCCCCACGATCACGCGCCCAAGCTGCTCGACCATCTGCCGATAAGCATCCGCCAGCAACTCTGCCGCCTTGAGATCCGATTGCTCCAACGTACCCCCTTTGAGGGGATTCTGCCGCGTTTCTAGAACCATGTCGTCGCTTCTCGCTTCAGCAAGGCACGCAGCCGAACGGGCGTGCCGATGTCTCGTTTATGGCTACTTGACGGCCCGCGGGCTTAGGTTACGTCCTCCCCGGCAGCACCAGCACCCGCCCGGCGAACCCGGACGTACTCTCGCCGCCCGCACACTCCCGCCGCGCTGCCGCGCCGAGCAGGCCGCTGACCAAGCTCCCTTTGGCGCAGTACGCTGGGCCCCTACCTGGGGCACGGGCGGCATCCAGGTACACCACGTGCCATCGTAGAGAACCCCGCCCGGCACGCAAGCCGCAATTGTAATGCGGACCTATCGACCGGCCGAGCCGCCTGTTAAACTGGAAAGCTCAAAATTGACGAACCTAGCAGATATACGCGACATTTTGTCAGGCGCGAGCCACGCAGCCATGCACAGCCAGGAGACGAGCGAGGGACACACTTCACCCACGCCAGGCACCAATCTTCAGGCACCAGCCGCCGGGCAGCCGGCAACAACCGCCTTGGCGCCGCCCGAGCTGCTTCAGCAAGGCCCAGAAACGCGCGATCAGGCTGCTGCGGCCAACGCCCCTGCTGGTGTACCCGCCTCTGCGGCAGATGTTGGCGCCATAGAAGAGCCAGCCTCCACGACCAAGAGTGCACCGGTGCAGCGGATTCGCATTGGTTCCCAGCGTTCGGGCAGAACCACGCTCAAGGCGCGGCCGCTCAGCGAGCCGCCCATTGGGGTGCCTCCTGGAGCAAGGCAGCCGCTGGTGCGGAAGCCTTCGCCTCAGTCGCCAGCCGCAAGTCAGCCGCAAGCTTACGCCGCTCCGCACTCGATGTCTGCCCGGGACAGCAGTGGCGATGCGGCTGCCGGTCCGCAATCGAGCGTTACTCCGCCCAGCCCGCCCCCGGCCCAAGCCGCCCCCGCCCCAACAGCCGAGACCAGCGCGGCGCCTCAGCCGGCCGCGCCTGACCGCCTGGCCGAGACCGACCAGCAACCGGTACCGACTCTGCGAGAATCAGCCTCCTCGCTCGAGCATGCGCCTTCTGCTGAGACACGGCCCGAAACGTCTGCGCCCGATCGCTTGGCTGAGCCGGATGGGCAACGGGCGCCGTCGTCGCCCGAGGCATCTCCGGCCAAACAGTATGCCCCCCTTGCCGAAGCGCCGCCAGCCGGCAAGACGCCGCTTCCCAACCTGCGGGCCGGCTTGCCCCCCGAGTTAGAGGCGGAGGTTCAGGCCGCGCTCGGCGGCCTATCTCTCGAAGAGATTCTCGAGCCTGAAACGCCCGCACCACTTAGCCTGGACCTCTCCCCCGAGAGCCGCCACCTCGCACGCGTGTTGCGCGTGACCCGAGACAGCGTGTTCGTCGATTTGGGCGGGCGCAACCAGGGAATGCTCCCCCTTGGGCAGCTTGCCGAGCCGCCCGCCGAGGGTGCCCAGATCGAGGTGCTGATCAGCCGCTTCGACCCTGAGGAAGGACTCTACCACGTCTCGCTTCCCAGCGCTGCCGCGGCCGTGGGCGATTGGTCGAGCGTGGCCGAAGGCATGGTGGTCGAAGCCCGCGTCACCGGCGTCAACAAGGGCGGCCTGGAATGCGATGTGAGCAACCTGCGCGGCTTCATCCCGGCCAGCCAGGCCTCAATGTATCGGGTAGAAGACCTGTCGACGCTGGTCGGCGAACGCTTGTTGTGCGTGGTCACGGAGGTGGATGCGGAGCGCCGCAAGCTGGTGCTTTCTCGCCGCGCCATGATCGAGCGCGAGCGAGAAGAAGCCCGCCAGAAGCTGCGATCCGAGCTGGCAGAAGGTCAGGTGCGCGAAGGTGTGGTGCGCAGTCTGCAAGAGTATGGCGCGTTCGTCGACCTGGGAGGTGTCGACGGCCTGATCCATGTCAGCCAGTTGAGCTGGCAGCGCGTGCAGCATCCCAGCGAGGTCCTGCACGTGGGCCAGCGCGTGAAGGTGAAGATCCGCAAGTACGACCCGGAAACGGGTAAGCTCAGCCTCTCTCTGCGGGACCTCGAGGAGAGTCCTTGGGCCACGGCCGCGATGAGATACCCGCCGACCAGCCGGCATCAAGGAGTGGTGACGAGGCTGGCGCCGTTTGGTGCATTCGTGCAATTGGAGCCGGGCATCGAAGGCATGGTCCACATTTCTGAGCTGGCCCACGGCCGTGTATGGCGGGCAAGCGACGTGGTGCAGGTAGGACAGCAGGTCGAGGTTCAGGTGCTTTCTGTTGATGCGGCCCAGCAGCGGATCAGCCTTTCGCTCAAGGCCGCGCAGCCTAAGCCAGAACCGGCCAGGGCGCCAGAGCCGGAGCGGGAAGAGCCGGAGCCGCAACCCCCGCCGCCCCGGCGTAAAACGCCCCTTCGCGGCGGACTCGGCGGCTCTTCGGGCGGAGAACGCTTCGGACTCAAGTGGTAAGCCGGCGGGGCGTGCACTGGGCGATTTGTTCGATGCGCGGCCTACGAGCCGCCGGCTTTACGCCGCTACGAGCCGCCGGCTTTACGCCGGCGGGTCATGCACTGGGCGATTTGTTCGATGCCGGCCTACGAGCCGCCGGCTTTACGCCGGCGGGGCGTGTCGGGGGCCTCTTCATACGATGGGGGCCCGGCGGGGGTAAACCCCGCCGCTCGTATGCGCGGCGTATGTGCCGCCATGGCCGCGGTGCCCCCCTTTGCGCCCCTGCAAATGCACGTTTGAGGCACTCCGCTGGAACAACAGCCTGTGGTGGAAACGCGAGGGCGGCGTGGCGGCAGCGAACGTTCCAGGGGGTGCCAGTAATGCACAAGTCGAACTCGTTGCTTCAAGGCCGCACGCGCAACATGGCTGGCGAGAGTTGCCCGAGCGAAGTATGTTGACGGTGGATGCGGCTTTGCACGTTTGGCAGAGTGCCCTGTAGGCCGCAGGGGTATTGGTGAGGGCTGTTCCTGCTTCGCTCGGTGTGCATCATGCGTCATCCCCTACTCGCTCCCGATTTGCGCGAATTGGTTCACGAGAAGGATGCCGCTGCGCTGCGAGACTTCTTCGACGCGCACCATCCGGCGGACACGGCCGATTTGCTCGACGACTTGCAGCCCGAGGAGGTGCTGTTCGTACTGGGGCTGCTCGACGGCCGCACGCGCGCCGCGGTGTTCGGCTACCTGGAGCCAGAGCTGCAAGACGGGATTGCGGGGCTGATGGAACGGCGGGAGCTGGCGGCGTTGTTGACCTACATGTCGCACGACGAGCGTGCAGACCTGGTGACGCGGCTTCCGCCGGAGCGCGTAGAGCAGATCATGCCGCTGTTGGCCCAGGCCGAACGGGAGGACATCCGCCGGCTGGCCGCCTATCAAGAGGGCACGGCCGGGGCGGTGATGACCAGCGATTACGCGGCGTTGTCGCCGGAGCTTACAGCCGCCGAGGCCATTCAGAAGCTCAGGCACGAAGCGCCGGACAAGGAGACGATCTACTACAGCTATGTGGTGGATGAGGGCCGCCGGCTGATCGGCCTGGTGTCGCTGAAAGACCTGATCCTGGCTCCCCCAGCGCGGCGTGTAGAAGAGATAATGCAGACCGACCTCATCAGCGCCGCGGTGGACGAAGACCGCGAGTTGGTGGCCAAGAAGCTGATGGAGTACGACCTGCTGGCGCTGCCGATCGTGGACGCGGAAGGTCGGCTGGTGGGCATCGTTACGCACGACGACGTGATCGACGTGATCGTGGCCGAGGCGACCGAAGACGTGCACCGCATGGGGGGCATCGAACCGCTGGCGGGCAATTATTTGCAGACGCCATTCTTGAGTCTGTGGAGCAAGCGCGGCCTGTGGCTGACGATCTTATTCGTCGGGGGCTTTCTCACCACTCTGGCGCTCACCCGGTTCGAGGATTTCTTCCAGCGATTTCCCCCGCTCGTGCTGTTCATCCCGCTGATCATTTCCGCCGGGGGGAACTGCGGCTCGCAGTCGGCCACGCTGATCACGCGTGCCTTGGCGCTGGGGCAGATCACGCCGCGAGACTGGGCGCGGGTATTGTTGCACGAGGTGCTGATGGGCACGTCGCTGGGGCTGGCACTGGGGGCCGTGGGCTTTGTGCGAGCCTTATTCACGCCCAGCGGGGCGTTGCATGGCATGCCAGCGATGAAGCTGGCACAGGTGGTGGCACTTGGGGTCTGCGTGGTGGTGGTGTGCGGGAACCTCGTGGGCGCGCTGTTGCCGCTGCTGCTGAAGCGGGTAGGATTGGATCCGGCATTGATGTCGAACCCCGTGGTAGCGAGCCTGGTAGACGTGACGGGCATAGTGGCCTACTTTGCCATCGCGCAGGCCGTCGTGTAGGTTCGGAGAGGCGGCAGCGGCGTACGGGTTCTAGCGGGGGGCGAAGGCCTTCTTCTACCCGCTGCACACCTCATGGGCCTGGGGGGCTGGGCAGCGGAGGCGGGCGAGGCATTCATCCAGCCGCTGGAGCACGCGCTGCCGATCGCCGAATATTCGGCCTTCGTCCAGCAGCATGCGCAGCCAGTTCAAGGGCATGAGTGCCACGTTCATGGCATCGAGCGCGGCAGTGAGTGCCAGGGTGCCGTGGTCCAACGGCCTCACTGCTTGATATGCGGCCAGGCCCGCGTGCCACAGCTCTCTGTCATTTGCCGCGAGGCTGCCCAGCAGCCGGGCTATGTCGGCAGCCGGCGAGTCGCAGCGGGCCGCGGCCCAATCGACAATGCCGGAGACGCGATCGCCTTCCCACAGCACGTTCGCACGCCAGACGTCTCGCAAGCAGGCTTGCAGGGGGACGGCAGCGTGCCTGAAGCCTTCCAGCCGGCGTGTAGCATCAGAGAGCCGGCGAGGCACCAGGTCGAGCAGTTCCAGTGCACGCGGTTCCAACTCCGGCCAAGGGTGATGTGAGACAGACTCTCTCCATTTTTTCTGCTGATATGGCGTGCATGCCGCGAGCATGGCGAGCCGGTCATGGACCACGGGGGCTGACGCCGTGTGAGCGGGCCACTGAAGAAATGAAGCGGCGGCCACGTGCAGTTCGGCCAGGGCGGCCATGGCCGCCCTGACCCGCTGCGGCTCGGCAGGCAGGCCCTCGATGGCTTGGCCTGGCAGCCAGGTAGTCAGGTCCCAGAGGGCGCTGTCTAACAAGACGGCGCACGCCCCGTCGCGGGTAGCGAGCGGTATTGGACCGAGGGCAAACCTCTGCGCAGCCACATGACGCATAAGGGCATGGATCTCAGCCAACCGCCCCATCGTCTGGCCGGGCGGCCAGCGCCGCAGACAGAGAGGCCCCAGAGGCGTCTGGCAGCGCCAGATGAGTGCGCCGCTGAACCCTCCTGCGTGTCCAAGCGGCTGGATCTGAGACGTTTGGCACTCGGCGGGATATTCCGCCAGAACGTGCTTGACCAACCTGAGCGTGTTCCCGGCCATGCACATAGACCCGCGGCCTCTGCACGCAGCAAGGCAGAGGCCACGGAATAAATTGTACAAGCGCCTGATTCCCGGCACACTCGCAGGCAACGCAAGCAGCGTTCCAGACCGCGCGGCCGCGGCGGCGTGCGCGTTTACCGATGACTGTTGCCAGGCAGACAAGCGGCGCATGCTTGCCTGTCACGGGCGTCGTCCCATCGTTGGTCGGATTTGTGTGATGGTGTCATGCGTGCCAGCGGCCAACGCCTGATTGGGTTCATCGCCATCGGTGTGATCCGCGGCGCTCTGCTCTGGCGCGGCACACGTGGGGCGACGAGGGTTCGGTTGGGAGCCGAGCCAGAGGTGAATGGCTGGTACCCTTTTGGCACCTTCCGCGGTTCGCCTGCACGGGCTATGCTGTAGGTGCCCCTGCCCGCTCAAGCGGCAAGGAACCCACGATGCGCTCTGAGGGCCGGAACAGCCTGCGCGTCGATGTGGGGTCTCGATCGGGAGCCTGCACTTTGAAGCTGATCCTGGCCATCATTCAGCCCACCAAGCTCAATCCCTTGCGGGAGGCCCTGGCGCGCGTGGGAGTGACGCGCATGACGGTCTGCGACGCGCAGGGCTATGGCAGGCAGCTCGGCCGCACCGAAATGTATCGCGGCCATGAATACAAGACGCATCTGCTGCGCAAGATCGAGCTGGAGATCATGGTCAACGACGACTTCGTCGACCGCACCATCGAAACCATCTTGAGCGTGGCCCGCACGGGTCCCGAGGGCAACATCGGCGACGGGAAGATCTTCATCCTTCCGGCAGAGCAGGTCGTGCAGATCAGCGACGGCATCAGCGGACCGGGTGCAGTGTGAGCCGTGCCGCAGGCGCGTTGTGCCGGGGGAACTTGCGCCGGCAGAGTTTACGCGGGCACGAGGCGCACCCCTGCCCCCGCCAGTAAGAGGGAACGCAGCCGGGCATGCCTGAGCGCGAACGTAACGAGCAGGGGGCCGGGCGGCTGTCCGTAGCTGCTTAGCGCTTGGAGAACTGCGTACCGCGGCGAGCCCCGCGCAGGCCGTACTTTTTGCGTTCCTTCATGCGGCCGTCGCGCGTGAGCAGATTCGCCTCGCGCAAGATCGGCTCCAGCAGAGGGTCGAACACCTTCAGGGCGCGGGCGATACCCAGCTTACAGGCGCCCGACTGGCCGGTGGGACCGCCTCCGTGTACGCGGATGATCACGTCCACCTTGCCGCTCTGCTCCGTGCGTTGCAGTGGTGCGAGCACTTGGAGCTGGTCTTGCAGGTTGGGGAAATACTCGGTGAACTCGCGGGAATTGATCGTGATCTGGCCGGTGCCCGGCCGCAGCCGTACGCGGGCGACCGAGGTCTTGCGGCGGCCCGTACCGAGCGCATCTTTGGTAGGTCGCTGGGCGGTCGATTGCCCCAGGGGTGCCGGCGCTGTGGCGGCCCCGATCGGAGCGGCAACAGCCTCGGTGGTGCCGGCAGGGGCAGGGTCGGCCGTGGCGGGCGACGACGCAGCCGGCGATTGGCCGGCAGGCTGCGATGCGCTGGCAGGCGCGGGCTGAGCCGCAGGGGCGGCGGGGGTGCCCGGTGCTGTTCCAGGTGAGTCGGTGGACATGCTACTTGACTCCCAACTCCTTCAACTCCGGCTGCTGTGCTTGGTGGGGATGTTGGTTCCCCGTGTATACCTTCAGCTTGTTAAGCATCTTGATGGCCAACTTGTTCTTGGGCAGCATGCGGCGCACCGCCTCGACGAGAATCTTCTCTGGGCGGCGCTTCAGACGGGCGGCGGCCGTTTCTCGCTTCAAGCCTGGGTAGCCGGTGTACCAGGTGTACTCCTTCTGCTCCCATTTGCGGCCGGTGAAGACCACCTTTTCTGCATTGATCACCACTACGTAATCGCCAGTATCGACGTGCGGCGTATACGTGGGCCGATGCTTGCCCATGAGAATCATGGCAATGTCGGCCGCCAGGCGGCCCACCACCTTGCCAGTGGCATCGACGAGCCACCATTTTTGCGGCACGGAGCCTGGTCGGGCTTGGTACGTCTTCTTGGTCAGCAGGGCTTTGGGCATAGTTTGGGGCTTCTAAAGATGTAGGAACCTACCAGGCTAGCGATTTGCCCTTGCTAGTTCAAGGGCGGCTGAATTAACTTGGCACTGCGTCGGCCAGGGCGGGCGGAGCACATGCCCCGCGGACCAGCCCGGCGGCAAAACGCGTTGAGCGAAACCGGGCCTACCCGGCCCCCTTGTATCTGGGCCCTGGGCCCTTCTGCATACCGGATCCACGACCCCGCCAGGACCCTCGGGGATGATCGCAGGCGTTGTAAAAGAGACCTACCCCGGCGAGCAGCGCGTAGCGCTCGTTCCTGCTGCCATATCCACGCTTGCCAAAGGCGGTTGGGAGGTACTGCTTGAGCGAGGCGCCGGGATGGCCGCCGGCTTTGCCGACGCACTGTACGAGCGGGCCGGAGCGCGCTTGGCGGACAGCCGAGAAGAAGTCTTCAAGACCGCCGATTGCCTCCTCCAAGTCCGGCTGCTGGGAGCCAACTTGGAACGCGGCATCACCGACCTGGGCCTGATCCGCCCCGGCCAGGTACTGATCGGCTTTGCCGATCCTCTCTCAGCCCCTGAAGCGGCACAGCAGCTTGCCGCCCGCGAGGCCACCGTCTTCGCCATGGAACTCGTGCCACGCATCACCCGTGCCCAGCCCATGGACGCACTCTCCTCCATGGCGAATATCGCCGGCTACAAGGCAGTCTTGCTGGCCGCAGCCGCCCTGCCACGGTTCTTTCCTCTGCTGATGACCGCAGCCGGTACCGTCTCGCCAGCCAAGGTGCTGGTGCTCGGGGCCGGCGTCGCCGGTCTTCAGGCGATCGCCACGGCACGGCGGCTGGGGGCCGTGGTGGCCGCCTACGACGTGCGCCCCGCCGTCAAGCAAGAGGTCGAAAGCCTTGGCGCCCGTTTCCTCGAACTTCCGCTCCAAACCGATGGGGCCCAGGATCAGCAGGGCTACGCACGGGCCTTCGATGAAGACTTCTACCGCCGCCAGCGCGAACTGCTCACCGAAGCCGTCGCAGCACATGACGTGGTCATTACCACGGCTGCCGTGCCCGGCAAGCCAGCGCCCCGCCTGATCACGGCCGATATGGTCCAGGGCATGCAGCCCGGCTCCATCATCGTCGACCTGGCGGCTGAACGCGGTGGCAATTGCGAACTCACCCAGCCCGATGCAACCATCTCCGTCGGCCAGGTCACGATCATGGGCCCCACGAACCTTCCCGCCACGCTCGCCTGGCACGCCAGCCAGCTTTATGCCCGCAATATCTCGTCGCTCCTGCTGCACCTTGCGCCGGGCGGGCACTTCGCCTTCAATCCGCAGGACCAGATCACGCGAGACGTGCTCGTCGCCCGCGGAGGGCAGGTGGTCCATCCTGCTGTTCGCGCATTGCTGGAGCCGGCCCCGTCTGGCAATGTGAAATGATCCGGCGGCACCTGCCCCTGGCCTCGCCGCTGCCGGGCACGATTCCGTCGGTGCAGCACGTGAGCCAATCTTCTGGAGCAAAGACCTGATGATGCTCTCCCAACTAGCGTCGTTCGCAATCGAACCCTTCTCAGGAGCGATTCTCTTGGCGCAGCAAGCGGCCCCGTCAGGCGGCAGCCGGCTCGATAGCCTGGTAGCTGCACTGACCGTCTTTGTGCTAGCCATGTGGGTAGGGTTCGAAGTGATCACCAAGGTGCCGCCGACGCTGCACACCCCGCTGACCAGCGGATCCAACGCGGTTTCGGGCATCACGCTTGTGGGGGCATTGGTGGCCGTTTCAGCCGCGGCGAGCGCCGCGGCCACAACGCTCGGCTTCTTAGCTACCGTACTCGCCTCGATCAACGTGGTGGGAGGATTTTTGGTCACGCACCGCATGCTCTCTATGTTTCGCAGGAAGGATTAGGCAGTGGACCCAGCATCGCGCATGGCGCTCATCAAGCTGGCGTACCTGGTAGCGGCCTTGCTGTTCATCGGTACGTTTCGGCTGCTGGCGCGGCCGCGGACGGCCACGCTCGGCAACATGCTCGGCGTGTTAGGTATGGTGCTGGCCGTGGGGGCCACGCTCTGGCATCCCGCCGTACAAAAGTACGCCTGGGCGATTCCCGGCATGATTCTTGGGGCGCTCATCGGGGCAGCGCTTGCCCTGCGCGTGCCCATGACCGCCATGCCCCAGATGGTGGCGCTGCTCAACGGGTTTGGCGGGGGGGCCTCGTTGCTGGTGGCGGCGGCCGAACTCTACCAGGCGACATCGCGCGACCATGCCTATCGTCCCTGGGACCAGCCGGTGATCGCCGCGGGCGTCTCGGGCCTGATCGGCGCCGTGACCTTCTGGGGCAGCCTGGTAGCGTTTTTGAAGCTGCAAGAGTGGGTATTGCGCCGGCCAGTGCACTACCGCGCCCAGCATGTTGTTAACGCCGCACTCGGGGCGGCCGCGCTCGGGCTGGCGATCTGGCTTGCGAGCCGCCCAGACATGCTGACAGCCTATTGGTTGCTGGTGTTGGTGGCGAGCGTGCTGGGCGTGCTGCTCACCATACCCATAGGCGGTGCCGATATGCCGGTGGTGATCTGCCTGCTCAATTCTTACTCCGGTTTGGCTGCGGCGGGCACGGGGTTCGTGATCGACAACAATGCGCTCATCATCTCAGGCTCGCTCGTAGGTGCCTCGGGCATCATCCTCTGCCAGATCATGTGCAAGGCGATGAACCGTTCGCTTACCAATGTGCTGTTCGGCGTGTTCACCGCCCAGGTAGACGAGGGTCTGGCAGAGCGCGTGTACGCCGGCAAGGTTAAGGGTGCCAGCGCCGAAGAGGTAGCCCTGCTGTTCGAGACTGCACGCAACGTGGTGATCGTTCCCGGCTACGGGCTGGCTGTAGCTCAGGCCCAGCACGCGCTGCACGAGCTGGCCAATCTGCTGGAGTCTCGCGGCATTCGCGTGAGTTACGGCATCCACCCCGTGGCGGGCCGCATGCCCGGCCACATGAACGTGTTGCTGGCAGAGGCCAACGTCCCCTACGAGCAGATGAAGGAGATGGACGAAATCAATCCGCAGTTCCCTCAGACCGACGTGGTCCTCGTGATCGGCGCCAACGACGTGGTGAACCCCCTGGCCCGTACCGACCCATCCAGCCCCATTGCCGGCATGCCCATACTGAACGTCGACCAGGCCCGCACCGTGGTCGTGGTGAAACGCAGCCTTAGCCCCGGTTTTGCAGGCATCCCCAACCCTCTGTTCGCCGCCGACAACACGCTCATGTTCTTTGGAGACGGCAAGCAGGCGGTGCTTGAGCTGATCTCTGCCGTAAAGCAGTTGTAGTTGCGCAACCCAGCCGGGTGCCCGGCGGGCGATGGCGAGCGCCTTGCGGGTAACAAGACAGGCGTGGCAGGTACCAGATCGGGGGGCGCCTGGTGCAATCTGGCGCGTGACGGAGAGTTGCCACGGGGTACTGGCCCCGCCGGGTACGACGGATGCCCGGGGGCCGCTGCGGGTTCCGGCGGATGACGGCAAGTGGGCGGCGCGGTAGCCTTGATGCTACCTGTTTGTATCTCTGCCGATTTGCCGTAGCGAGACCTATGAATAATCAGCCCCGGCAATCCATCCGCAGCTTTGCCGAGTTCTGGCCCTACTACGTGCGAGAGCACTCGCGGCCGGCTACGCGGGCCTGGCACTGGCTGGCAACAACGTTGGCGCTGTTGTTGCTGGCAGGCGCGGTGTTTTTGCAATACTGGTGGCTCGTGCTCGCAGCTCCGGTGTGCGGGTACGGCCTGGCGTGGTTCAGCCATTTTGCCATCGAGAGAAACCGGCCGGCCACGTTCAAGCACCCGCTCTGGTCGCTGAGGGCCGACTTCAAAATGTGGTACCTGCTCAGCACCGGCCAAGGGGCTAACGTCGAGAAGGCACAGCCGTGACATCCGCCTGGCGCGAGCTGTATCCCTTCGCCTCGCACTACTTGAGGGTCGATGGCCACGCCTACCACTACCTGGACGAGGGCCAGGGAGAGCCGCTGCTGCTGGTGCACGGCAATCCCACCTGGTCGTTCTACTGGCGCGACCTGATCCTGGGATTGAGAGACGAGTACCGCGTGATCGTGCCCGACCACATGGGATGCGGCCTTTCTGACAAGCCGCGCCGCTACCCGTACTGTCTCGCCCAGCATGCAGAGAACCTGTCTGGCTTGATCAGTGCTCTGGACCTGCGACATGCCACGCTCTTGGTGCACGATTGGGGCGGGCCGATCGGATTGCGGGCTGCGCTGGCCGAGCCGCAGCGGTTTGCCCGCTACGTTCTGTTCAACACGGCTGCCTTCCGCTCGCGGCAGGTGCCTTGGCGGATACGCATTTGTCGCTGGCCGCTGCTGGGCAGGTTGGCCGTGCAGGGATGCAACGCCTTCGTGCTGGCCGCACTTACGATGGCCGTTACCCGCACGCTGCCTGCCGCCGCTCGTGCCGGACTCAAGGCACCTTACAACTCGTGGCACAACCGCCAGGCCGTATGGCGGTTTGTGAAAGACATTCCTCTCCGGCCCTCGCACCCCAGCTTTCAGGCGCTCGCTGAGCTGGAAGAGGCCCTTCCCCGCCTGCGCGGCCAGCCCATGCTCATCGTCTGGGGAATGCGAGATTGGTGCTTTACGCCCGCGTTCCTCGCTCGCTTCGAACAGATCTTCCCGCACGCTCATGTGCATCGCCTCGAAGAGGCAGGCCACTACGTAGTCGAAGATGCCCACGAGCAAATCCTCCCCCTCCTGCGAGACTTCCTCGCCCGCAACCCGATCGCTACCCGCAACTGCGGGCCCGCCCCAGCCGCGGCGGCCATCCCAGGCGAGCCGGAACGCGCGCCAGAACAATCACCACCCGCTGCCCATCCCGGCTGCAACAAGGCCGCGCCATGAAGCCGCCGCTTCAACTGGGCCAATGCGTCACGCTGGCGTGCCTGCTCGAGGCGGCGGCACCCAAGCCGGGCAACGTGCATCGCGGGGCCGACTTTGAGGATCTGACCTTCATCGACCTTGCGGCCAGCGCCGTGCTGCTGGGTCCGGCCATCGAGCGGTCGGTTGCCTGCGGGCGGCTGGGAAGAATCGTGCTCTCGGGCGTGGAGGCAGCAGCATCCGCCGCACGAACGAATACATACCTGGGCACCGTGCTGCTGCTGGCGCCCCTAGCGCTCGCTTGGGAACAGCCTGGCACGACGCTCGCCGCGGTACGCGAGGGTGTGCTGCGCGTGCTGCAATCTCTCGATGCGTATGATGCCGGGCTGTTCTACCAGGCCATCCGCATGGCGGGCGCGGGCGGATTGGGTACTGTTGCAGAGGCAGACGTGTTTGGCCCGCCGCCGCAGGACCTGCTGCACGCCATGCGGCTGGCAGAGGATCGCGACCTGGTGGCGCGTCAGTATGTACGCGGGTTTGCAGACCTGTTCGAGAGCGTTGTTCCCTGGTTGCAGGCCGGGCTAGACCGAGAATGGCCGCTGGCAGATGTGATCGTACATGCACATCTCCAGATGATGCACGCGCATCCAGACAGCCTCATTGCCCGCAAGTGCGGCCCGGCCGTGGCAGAGCAGGCCGCCGCGCTTGCCGGCCGGGTGCTCGCATGCGGTAGTCCTGCGGATCCCGCCTACCAGGCGGCCCTGCGCGATCTCGACTTCTGGCTCCGGTCCGATGGCCACCGGCGCAACCCCGGTACTACGGCCGACATGCTGGCAGCCGGGCTGTTTGTGCTTCTGCGCAGCGGCCAGCTTGTGCCCCCGTTCCCCTTCTACACTCCGTCTTACTAGGAGGCTCTGCCAGAACGCCGAAGCGGGCCTGCTGTTTGCGCGCTGCACCGCCGGTGAGGCCGGATCTCGAGGGCGCACGGCGGCGGTCGTTGGTCTCGGACTCTCCGCTGGGCATTGCGTGCAGATCTCATGCGGCCGGTAGGCTCGTCAAAACCGCTGCGATCGCCAAGTGTCAGCCGCTGCGAGTCTTTGTCATGGCGGCGCCAAGCGCATGGCGCTGGCCAAAGTCGAAGGATCGTAGCGGTTTGACAAGCCGCTTTCCTCTCTGCCACGCCAGAGGCGCGCGTGCACCGATATCAGATGAGCGAGAGAGGAGAGCGGGACCGGGCCATGCCAAGTGCGGTACCCTTTGAATCTGCCCGAGCGGGCTGCTAAGCTGTTCCCCATGCTGACTTTGCGCACGCACCGGACGAGACTGGGTCGCATGCCTCGGCTTGCCCCACCCGACCGAGCTGTTCTTGTATGCGCGATGCGCCGCGTTTCGTTAGCCTGCGGCCGGCGCCCCCTGCGGTGCGAGGCCGGCTTCCCGCAGGCCTTGGTGATTTGTTATGCCTCCGCCGCACGCCAGCGTAGCGGTGCGGCAAGGGAATGGCTACCCGCCACGGATCGGCAAGACTACGCGATTGCTTCCTAGCGGGAGATTGCGACCAGGTGGTACACCAGACTTTCCCAGGGTCTTTTTTTGGCCCCTCGACGCTGGTTGATTTGCTGCGGCATCGCGCGCGGCACCAGCCCGAGCAGACCGCGTTTCTCTTTCTGATCGACGGAGAGAGTGAAGAGGCCGCCCTCACTTATGCAGAGCTGGATCGGCGTGCGCGCGCGCTGGCGGCCTGGCTTCAAGAGCGGGATCTGCAAGCGCACCGGGCGTTGCTTTTATATCCGCCCGGGCTGGAGTTCATTGTCAGTTTCTTCGGGTGTTTGTACGCAGGCGTGGTGGCGGTACCCGCGTATCCGCCGAGAATGAACCGTTCGCTCGACCGCATACAGTCGATTGCCGCTGATGCGGAGGCGGCCGTGGCCCTCACTACCCAGGGGGTTCTCGAGCGGGTCTCGCCGCTGCTGGAGCACGCGCCGGACCTGAAGAACCTCACCTGGCTGGCGACCGATGGCGTGCCGGCGGGCTACGAGCAGTATTGGCGCGAGCCTGCCATTGGCGGAGATACGCTGGCTTTCTTGCAATACACCTCGGGTTCGACGGGGACGCCCAAAGGGGTGATGCTCTCGCACTCGAATTTGCTGCACAACTGCGCGCTCATCGCCTATGCGTTCGAGCACACGCGTTCGGGGAGCGGCGTTTTCTGGCTGCCGAGCTATCACGACATGGGGTTGGTAGGCGGGGTATTGCAGCCCTTGTGGGTAGGCCGGCCCAACGTGCTCATGTCTCCCATGGCGTTCTTGCAGCGGCCGGTGCGCTGGTTGCAGGCGATCACCAAGTATCGGGGCACGACCAGTGGCGGGCCCAATTTCGCCTACGATTTGTGCGTGCGCAAGATCACGGCCGAGCAGCGCGCCCGGCTGGATTTGAGTTCGTGGCAGGTGGCATTCAACGGCGCCGAGCCGGTGCGTCCTGAGACGCTCGACAGGTTTGTCGAGGCGTTCGCACCGTGCGGCTTTCGCCGCGAGGCGTTTTACCCTTGTTACGGCCTGGCGGAGGCCACGCTGATCGTCTCCGGCGGATACAAGGCGGCACCCCCGGTGGTGCGTGCATTCGACACCCGCGCGCTGGAAAACGGCATGGTGCTCCCCGTGGCCGAGCACCAACGAGGCGGCCGCCGCCTGGCCGGCAACGGCCAGAACCTGCCAGACCAGAAGATCGTGATCGTGGATCCAGAGACCCACACCCGTTGCGCAGAGGGAGAAATCGGCGAGATCTGGGTCTCAGGCCCCAGCGTGGCCTTGGGCTACTGGAAGCGGCGCGAAGAGACCGAACATACCTTCCGGGCCACGCTGCGCGACACGGGCGAAGGGCCTTTCTTGCGCACCGGGGACTTGGGCTTCTTTTACGAAGATGAGCTGTTCATTGCCGGCCGCATCAAGGACCTGATCATCATTCGCGGCCTGAATCATTACCCGCACGACATCGAGCTGACCATCGAGCAAAGCCACCCAGGGCTGCGGCCCGGGTACGGCGCCGCCTTCACAGTAGAGGACGAGCAAGGCGAAACACGGCTGATCGTCGTGTACGAGCTGGAACGGCAGCAGACCGGAGACCTCGCACCGGTCTTTGAGGCCATTTACAGGGCTGTGGCCCGCCACCATGAACTGCTGGTGGATGAAATCCTGCTCGTGAAGACCAACACCGTGCCCAAGACCTCCAGCGGCAAAATCCAACGGCACGCCTGCCGAAATGCCTACCTGGATGGGTCGTTGGATGTGATCGGCCGTTGGCGCCAGCCCGCCTTGGAGGGCGAGGCAGCGGCGGCTGCCATCCAGGCGGATGCGGCGATGCACGAAGGGCCCGCAGCCGAACTCGCGTCCGAGCCTGCGGCGGCTCCGGCGCCGCAGGCTGCCGACGGGGCTCTCGCCCTTGCTGCTGCCGCCGCCGAGTGCTGCGAGCCGATGCCCGCGGCCGTGAACGAGGTGCAGCCGGCCGCGCTGCGCCGCAACGGCCGCGAGGGCAGCCGCTTCGGCAAGCGGCCGATCGCCGCACAAGTGCTGGAAGAAGTCCAGCGCGTAGCCCAGGAACGCGCCCGCGGGCTGACGCTCGATACCAACATAGCTGAGTTGGGACTCGACTCCCTGGAGCGGATGGAGATCCTCTCGGCGATCGAGGAGCGGTTCCACATCCGCTTTCCCGAGGAGCTGATGCCGCAGCTCGAGACCTGCCGAGACGTGCTGAACGCGATCGAACAGAACTTGGGGCGGCCGGCGCCGCAGGCAGTGCCGGGGTCGGCTGCGGCGGACGTGCCGGCCGAGTACTTCCGCTTCGACCAGTTTCCCGAGTACCTGAAGCTGAAGAAGAACCTAGAGCTGCTCGAGGCGTCTGGGCTGGGCAATCCCTATTTCAACGTGCACGAGCGGCTGACGGCCGACACGACGGTGATTGGCGGTCGGGAACTGATCAACTTTTCCAGTTACAACTACGTGGGTATGTCGGGCGATCCCGTGGTCGCGCAGGCAGCCAAGGAGGCGATCGATCGCTACGGCACGAGTGTTTCGGCCAGCCGTCTCGTCTCGGGCGAGAAGGTGCTGCACCGAGAGTTGGAGCGTGCGATTGCCGACTTCGTGGGCGCGGAAGACGCCGTGGTGTACGTCGGAGGGCATTCCACGAACGAGACGACGGTGGGGCACCTGTTCGGTCCCGGCGATTTGATTCTGCATGATGCACTGGCGCACAACAGCATCGTGCAGGGTGCGATCCTGTCGGGTGCCCGCCGCCGGCCGTTTCCGCATAACGACTGGCGTGCAGTGGACCAGCTCCTCACCGAGCTGCGCAGCGATTACCGCCGTGTGCTGATTGCCATCGAGGGCGTGTACAGCATGGACGGAGACATACCCGATCTGCCGCGGTTCATCGAAGTCCGCAAGCGGCACAAGGCGTTTCTGATGGTCGACGAGGCGCACTCCATTGGCGTGCTGGGCGAACACGGCCGCGGGATTGGAGAATATTTCGATGTCAATCCGGCCGATGTCGACCTGTGGATGGGTACGCTGAGCAAGTCGTTTGGAAGCTGCGGCGGCTACATTGCCGGCTGCAAGGCCGTGGTCGAATACCTCAAGTACACGGCGCCGGGCTTCGTGTATAGCTGCGGCCTCTCTCCGCCCAATGCAGCCGCGGCGCTCGCCGCCCTACGGTTGATCGAGAGCGATCCCAGCCGCGTCCGCCGCGTGCAGGAGAATGCCCGCCTCTTCTTGCAGCTTGCGCGGCAACGCAAGATGAATACCGGCTTGAGCAAAGACTCGCCAGTGGTGCCCATCATCCTGGGAGATTCGCTGGCGGCCATGCGGTTATCGCGGGCCCTGGCGCAACGGGGCATCAATGTGCAACCCATCGTCTACCCCGCGGTGGAAGAGCGTGCTGCACGGCTGCGGTTCTTCATCACCTCGCTGCACACAGAAGATCAGATCCGTTACACCATCGACGCGCTCTCCGCAGAACTCGCGGCGCTGCGCGGATCCGCTGGCCAGCCCGCGACCGGTACCTCTCCCACGCTCGAGCCAGCGCCCGGATAGCCCAGGCCCCCCCCGGTGTCTGCTCTCCCCTCGGACCGGCCCTGCCTGTTTGCCCGGCCGAAGCGGCGGCGATTCCGCTGCCCGCGCCAGCCGCTGTGCCGCCCTAGGCGTTGGGCCATCGTCGCCCCTTTGGGGGCATGCCGGCCCGAGATCACGTGCTGCTAACCCGCACCGCTCGCCCGAAACCATCGGCCCGCTCCGACCGTTACATGCTCCGGCCACGGACGGATGCTACCATCTCCGCCTGGCCTATCTTTGAGCAAGGAGATTGCCGTATGCGCACTGCATCTTCATCACGTGGATTGCCAAGCCGGGGCAGATGCTTTCTCTGCGAACGGCCTGGACTGTTTTCGCTGGCGGCCCTGCTAGCCGCGTGCACGTTCAGGCCCATTGCGGCGCCGGCGGGAGTATTGCACGCAGGGGCGGCCAAGATCGACATCACCAATTTCGAGGCCGGCCCGGTCGATGGTCCGCTGCACGCGAGGGCAGTGGTGCTCGAATCGGAGGGAACGCGCGTCGCGCTCATTACGCTCGACGTGGTCGCGATCGGAGAGATCGGGCACATTGGCAACGATTTCCTCCCCAACTTGCGCCGCCGCCTCGAACAGGAACTGGGCATACCCCCGGCCCACGTGCTCGTGAACGCCAGCCACTGCCATGGCGTGCCTTGTGCCGACGTGGCCGAACGCACGTTTCAAGCCGTGAGAGCAGCCGCCGAACGCCTGGTGCCGGTGCGCGCGGGCGCCGGCGCGGGGTACGAAGACCGCATTTCCGAAAACCGCCGCTTCAAGCTCAAGGATGGCAGAGTGGTCGACAGCCGCCATGCCTACTCCCTGCCCCCCGATGAACAGGTTGCAGAAGTCGGTCCCATCGATCCGCAGATCGGCGTGCTGCGATTGGATCGCTTGGACGGCAGCACGCTGGCCGTGGTCTACAACTTCGCCTGCCATCCGATCCAGGGCGTTCCGAGCGGAGCGAACACGGCCGATCTCACGGGCTTTGCCTCGCAGGTCATCGAAGAGAATCTCAGTCCCGGCGCGGTGGCCCTGTTCGTACAAGGCTGCGGGGGCGATATCAACCCGGCCGGTTACAAAGACGTGCATCACCCGCGCGATGCCGAAATCCTGGGCAACATGCTGGGCCTGAGCACGCTCAAGGCCGTGCGCAAGATCCGCTGCCGGGAGGATGGCCGCCTTGCGCTCGTCAACCAGGTACTTACCTTGCCGCGCAACGATCCAGCCGAGCGGATCGCAGCGATGGAAACCGAGCGGGAACGGCTGCTCGAAGGCCTCAGAGGCACAAGCCTGAACCTCAAGAGCTTCCTCAACCTGGTGATCAAGTACAACCTCGATCGCGAGTTTCCCTCAGGCTACTCCCACCGGTATCTGCACGAGAAGCTACTGGGACGAGAAGAGCTGCGCGCACTCGATGCCGAAAACCAGCGGAACCTGCGCCAGTACATGCAAAACGTCTACATCATGGAAGAACTCACGCGGTTGCAAACCAACCTGGCGCTGCTGCGCAAGCACCAGGCCGGCTTGATCGCCTCGGGCAAGCGAACAGTGGATGTGGAGGTGGCCGCATTGCGAGTGTCCGACTTTGTATTGGTTACCTTTCCCGGCGAGCTGACGGTGCAGATCGGGCTGGGGATCAAAGAGCGCTCGCCGCACCCGCATACTTTCGTCGCCGGCTACACAAATGGATACATCTATTACGCCCCGACGGCCGAGCAACTCCTGAACAGCGGCGGCGCTCAGGAGGATTGCGACTGCATCCTCGCGCCCGAGTGGCAGCAGCTCTTTGAAGCCAAGGTGGCAGAGTTGCTACAACGGCTATAAGTAAACGCCGAGCGGCAGGCGCGTCCCTGAGCGTGTGAAGGAGTCTTGGGTGCACGCACATGGGGGAAGCGCTGCTGCGTGTTCGGCCTTCCGGAGCAAGCGGGGACGCTTGCTCTACGTAGCATAAGCGTCCTCGCTTGTGCAGATGCGCCGAGCGTGTTCGGCCTGCCCGAGCAAGCGGGGACGCTTGCTGTACGGAGCGGGGACGCTTGCTCTACGTAGCATAAGCGTCCTCGCTTGTGCAGATGCGCCGAGCGTGTTTGGCCTTCCAGAGCAAGCGGGGACGCTTGCTCTACGGGGCGGGGACGCTTGCTCTACG